>Ga0180009_10002288_pt1 | contig 22611 bp, 22 predicted proteins | sample OS_PC_MetaG_FD_123537 | JGI IMG/M metagenome (GOLD analysis project Ga0180009, IMG submission 123537) | Groundwater microbial communities from the Aspo Hard Rock Laboratory (HRL) deep subsurface site, Sweden - OS_PC_MetaG | ecosystem: Environmental > Aquatic > Deep subsurface > Groundwater...
ATAAAATTTGACCAAAATAAATGATAATGTTTGATTAATTTCATAGTATCAAAAGATCCATAATGTTGAGAACCTATTTTAATAAATTTCTTAAATTGATTATAAGAATCAATATTATTTTTAGAAAGATTGCTCATAACTAATAATGTTGCTGACCTTATACTATCAACTAATTTAAATCTTAAATATTTAGTTTCACTTTTCGGACCAATTATATCAAAATAAGAAGGAGTTTTATATAATGACCATAGTAACCTTTCAAGACCAAAACCAATATCACTAACACATAATTCTTGTTTTTTAGTTGGAATTTTTATGAAACCAGCATCTCCCACATTTAAATTAAGATAATTTATACTTAAACTAAATCCATCTGTTTTACTCCAATTCCCTTTTTTATTTTTTGCATATCTCTCTTTTGGAATAACTTCTAAATTAAAGTCACCCATATATAAACCTAATTTTGATAATAAATTAAACCAATTATCAAGGTGATAAAGATGTTTTTTAAATGAAGTTTCAAGATCAACAGTACTAATATTTACAAAAGAAGAAGTAATTCCTTCATCAATTCTATTTAAGGTTCTCATTCTAATTACAGGTTGAGGAATAAAATATTTTCCTTTGATTAAATTTTTATCATTCCAAAAACATTCTCTAAAATATTGAATTCCTGCCCCCATAATAAAAGTATCTTTAATTTTTTGATCTAAACAAATATTATTTTCAACCTTGAGACCATAATTATTATCTAAAAAAAAAGAATTTATTTCTTGTATAATCTCTTGGAAAGAAAGTAAGTTCTTTTTAGAAGGTTTATCTAAAAAATTAAAAGGTGGATAATTTGATTCTTTCTTTAAATAAAATGTTCTTCCATTAAAATCTCTTTGCTTCCATAATCTATCTTCCAAAAATTCATCTAATTTTTTCTGAAATTTTTCTCTTTCAATTTTTGTAAATTTAGCTTTCCCCATATTCTTTAAGTAAAATTAATGAAATTTCTTCTTTTTAAATGTTACTATTAAATAGTAATTAACTAAATATTAAATTTGTAATAGGATTAAAGCACCTTAAAGAAACAATTATAAATAATTAACTCTAAAGTATTCTCTATGAAGAAGGAAAAAAGGCTCATTACAGCTGCTTTGCCTTACACAAACAATGTACCACACATAGGAAACATAGTAGGATCACATTTCCCTGCAGACATTTTTGCAAGATTTTGCAGGTTAATAGGTCATGATACAGTTTTTGTTGGCGGTACTGATGAACACGGCACTGCTTCGGAAATTGCAGCCCAAAAGTATGGGATTACGCCTAAAGAGCTTTCTAACTTCTACTATAAGATTCACAAAGAAATATATGATTGGTTTGAAATCAGCTATGACAATTTCTCACAAACTAGCAGACCAATACATCATAAAACTACTCAAGAATTTTTAAAAAAAGTTTACAAGAATGGTTATATCACAGAAAAAACTTTAGAATTGCCATTTTGCAAAGATTGTCAAAGACAATTAGCAGACAGGTTTATTGAAGGCATATGCCCTCATTGCGGTTATGAAAAGGCTAGGGGTGACCAATGCGAGCATTGCAGTAAGTTATTAGATCCAATCAAATTAAAAAAACCATATTGTGCTGTTTGTAAAGGTAAGAATATTGAGTTCAAAAAAGTAAAACATTTGTTTTTTGAGTTAAACAAACTAGAATCTAAATTGAAAAAATGGATTACCTCACAAAAACATTGGCGTTCTCAAGTTAAAGGATTAGCTTTGGGCTGGATTAAGGAAGGTCTAAAGCCAAGATGCATTACAAGAGACTTAAAGTGGGGAGTTCAAGTTCCTTTCAAAGGTTATGAACATTTCATATTTTATGTTTGGGTGGATGCACCTATTGGTTACATTTCTTCAACAAAAGAATGGGATCCAAAAAAATGGAAACAATACTGGCAAGGAAAAGATTCAAAAATTTATAATTTTGTTGGCAAGGACAATATTCCGTTCCACACAATATTCTTCCCTGGAATGCTAATGGCTAACGGAGAATACAATTGGCCATACAATGTAGTAGGATTACAATATTTGAATTATGAAGGTAGCAAGTTCAGTAAAAGCAAGGGATTTGGAGTATTTTGTGAAAACTTACCTAAAGCTGGCTTGGATGCAGATTATTGGAGATTTTATTTATCATACTTAATACCAGAAACAAGAGATACAGAATTTTTCTGGAAAGAGTTCCAAGAAAGAGTTAATACTGAACTAGTTGGAAACTTTGGAAATTTTGTTAACAGAACTTTAAGTTTCTTAAATAATAAATTCAAGGGAGTTTTACCTGAAGTTAAATTAAATGTTAAAGATAAAACTTTTATAAAACAAGTTGAAAAACAAGTTGATAATTACATTACTCTAATGGATGAAGTTAAGTTAAAGGAAAGCTTGGAAGCATTATTGCATTTATCTTCATTAGGAAATAAATATTTTCAAGACAATGAACCTTGGAAAGATTTAGAGAGAGCTAAAACTATAATTTCAAATTGTAGCAACTTATGTTTAATATTAGGATTGTTATGTGAACCGTTCTTGCCTAACACTTCAAAGAAGATTTTAAGAATATTAAACATCAAATCAAATTCATGGGATAAGATTAAAACATTTAAATTAAAATCCAAGCATAAGATTAATAAGCCTGAATTATTATTCAATAAATTAGAAGATAAACAAATTAAGGATTTGCAAGACAAAACGTCTAAAGTTACTGAATATTTTAAAATAAAGGAAACAAAAAAAATGGTAAGCTTTGAAGAATTTCAAAAACTGGATTTAAGAATAGGTAAAGTGTTGGAAGTTAAACCACACCCAGACGCTGACAAATTGTATGTATTACAAGTAGATTTAGGTGAACTAGGTAAAAGACAGATCGTGGCTGGATTAAAGCAGTATTATGAGCCTAAAGACCTTAAAGGCAAGGAAATTGTAGTTGTAGCTAACCTTAAGCCAGTCAAATTAAGAGGCGTAGAAAGCCAAGGAATGCTGTTAGCAGCCACTGATGACAAGAATGTAGCTGTTTTAAGCCCTGAAAAGAAGATGAAAGAAGGGGCTAAAATTAGTTAATTTGTATCTCAGCAAAGTATATAAATTAGCAATTTTTTAGAACTTATTAAAATGATTGTTGAATTTTTAGGTATGCCTAGGGCTGGAAAAAGTACTCAAACTAATCTTTTAAAAGATAAATTTAATGCTAAAGTTTTCACAGATAGAGAGATTCCTTTTAATGAAGGTGAAACTGTTTATGATTTTAACAATCGTTATTTAGACTATTTAGAAATATTTTTTAAAGAAAATGCTAAGGAAGACTTAATTTTATTAGATAGAGGTTATTATGATTGTAAAATATGGCCTCAAGCACATTATATTAATGGTTATATGTCAAAAAAAGAAAGGGATTTTCTTTTCAATAAAAGAGATAAATTGGACATTAATTATGAAAATAAGATTATGTTTATGGTAAAACCTAAAATAGCTCTTTTAAGGCATAAACAAGGTAATTTTCCACCAGATTCAATAGTAATGAAAGAAGATTATCTAAATAGTTTATTTATGCTTTATATAATATATTCTAAGGAGATTAATGCTAAATTAATTGATGGAAATGCTCCTGTTGAAGAAGTTCAAGATAAACTTCTAAGATTAATTAATTTGTTACCACCGGAAAGTATTTAAATTAGCAATTTTTTAGAATTCTAACAAAAATATAGGGGATCTATTAAAAATGAGTTTATTATACAAAGGAATTGAAGGATTAGGCAAAGGAATAGAAGGATTAGGAAGATTACTAGTTAAAGGATGGCAAAAAATACCACCTAAATATACGTTAGGAGCTTTTCTATTTGCTGCTACAATAAATTTCTATGAAAATCCAAACAAGCCGCCTGAAGAGCTTTTACATAACCATGGTCATAGCTTAGAGCAAGTTTGTGAACAATATTATGCACCAGTTGGTAAATTAACAGGGCAAGAAATAGTTGATATGGCTCAAAAATATGTTGGAAATCCTTATGGTAAATCTACAGATAGTTGTAGTCCCGAAAAAGCTCAAAAAAAACAATGTAAAATACAATGTGCTGCTTATGTTGGTAGTGTCTTTAAATATGCTGCTAAGAAAAAAGGTGTTGAAATACCTCTTCCTGCTGGTAATGGAATAGATAAATGTACTAAAACATATCATGTTAGAAAAAATAAGTTTGAAGATGTTGAAAATTTAAGACCAGGAGATATTTTTTCTTCAACAGGTAATTCAAAATTTGGACATTCAGGAATTTATGTTGGCAAAGGTAAAGTATCAAAAAGAAAAGAGAGTGTTTATTTAAAATTTGAACCAGATCAAAAGGGCAAACATGTTATTATACATTCTACTAGCCCAGTAATTGGTTATAATACTTTAGAAGATTTAACAAGAAATAGAGACATAATTTCATTCTGCAGACATGAAGCACTTTGCAAAGAGGATGATGAGGTTTGTAAATGAAATTCTTAAGAGATTTTAAAAATAAAGTTGTTGAAGAATATCAAACTAATTGGAAATTTAAATTAAATAAATCTAAACAAATATTATTTGCATTAGCTTTAGCTGGTACTACATTGCCTAGTGATGCACCACTAGGAAGATTACAATATCATGTTGAAAGTATCCAAGAATATGTTGAACAATATGGTGATGATATTCTTTATGAAAAATTATGTGTTTGTGAGCCTATAATTAAGCATGTACATCATGAAAAGATTGTTCATGTCCCTATAGATTCTGAAGGACAGGCAGAACAAAAACAAACATTAGAAGATGTTGTTAATGAAAAATATGAACTAATAACTTATACTGAATTTGAAAGAAGAAATCATCAAAATGCGATTGAGAGAATTGATAAATATGATAAAATTTTTCAACAATATGCTAATAGGTATGGTGTTGAAAAAAATTTGATGAAAGCTATTGCTTTTGTTGAAAGTCAAGGTAACCATACTGGATTAGTCACAAAGAAATGGAAAAATAAAATTTATACTAAAAAAATTCCAGGGCACATAACTACAAGTTATGTTGGTGCTAAAGGAATGATGCAGTTAATGCCTGATACTGCTAAAGAGTTAGGTGTTAATCCAAAATATTTAAGATCAAACATTATGGGTGCAACAAAATTAATGAGAAAAAATATTATCTATTTTGAAGGCGATGTAGTTCCTGCAATTACTGCTTATAATGCCGGAGTAAAAGGTACTATGAGATTAATTAAAAAAGCTCAAAGCTTTGATTTTTTAGATTATAGAAAATTTGGGGATTGTCCTGAAATCCAAAATTATACTATTAATGTATTAGTTGCAAAAAAACTTTTGGATAATTTTGATAGGTATACAAACAGAATTGTAGAAGAAGAGACTATACAATAGTTTTTTATTATTTTAATCTATATTTATTTATCACAACATTTAAATAGTGTAGTATATACACTAACTATATGGGAATAAATCGAAATTCTTTTTTGGGAAGGTTCAATTACTTTGTAGAATGGAATCTATTTGAAAAGATATGGCTATTAGTTTTTACCGTCATAAACATCTATTTGTTCTTTGTTTGGCAAGATAGTTGGATTGGTTTAATAGCTTCTTTAACAGGAATGTTATGTGTTGTTTTAACAGCAAAAGCAAAAATTAGTAGTTTTTATTTTGGTTTAATCAATATTTTTGCTTATTCATATGTCGCTTATCAAAGTAGGTACTTTGGAGATGTAATGTTAAATATGCTTTATTTCTTACCAATGACTTTCATAGGTATTTATTTTTGGAGAAAACACTTAAAGAACAACAAAAAAGGAGAAGTAGTTGTAAAAAGTTTAACTTGGAAAAAGAGATTTATGTGGTTTGGAGCTTCAATTGTTCTTTTAACTTTATATGGATTAATTTTAATGATGATTAAAGGAACTTTACCTTTTATTGATTCTGCTACAACTGTTTTTTCTATAATAGCAACAATTATGCTTAATAAAAGATTAACAGAACAATGGTTCTTCTGGATTGTTGTAGATGTTCTTTCTATAATAATGTGGGCTTATATTTTTATTAAAAGCAGTGGAGACGTAAGCATGTTAGTTATGTGGTCAGCGTTCTTAGTAAATGCAGTTTATGGACTTTACAATTGGAAAAAAATAGAACGAAAACAAAATGTCAACTAAAAAAACTATAGGGTTTATTGGAGGAAAATTCCTCCCCCTTCATCAGGGGCACATTTATGTTATAATTGCAGCTTCAAATTATGTTGATGAACTTTATGTTATTTTATCTTCTTCAAAAAATAGAGATAAAGAATTATGTGAAAGAGATGGAATAAAATATATCCCTGCCGATGTAAGACTTTCATGGTTGGGTGAATCTTTGAATAATTTAGAAAATATAAAAATCATCCATATAGAAGATGATCAATGGGACAATAATTATAATTGGGAAGAAGGTGCCAATAAAATAAAAAAAGCAATAGGCAAACCTATTGATTTTGTATTTAGTTCAGAAAATGAATATAATGATTTATTCAAAAAAAATTATCCTGATTCCAAACATGTAGTCATAGACAATGAACGGAAAACAGTTACTATATCTGCAACAGAGTTAAGAAAAAATCTTTACGATAATTGGGACAAATTACCTAATTGTGTAAGACAATATTTCACAAAAAAAGTAGCCATTATAGGTACTGAAAGTTGTGGCAAAACTATATTAACAAAAAAATTAGCAAAATTCTATAATACAGAATATGTTCATGAAATAGGACGAGATTATTGTGAAAAATATTCTAATTTTCTAACAAAAGAAATGTTTAATCAGATTGCTATGCAACATTATCTTTTACAAATAAAAAAAGGAGAAACAAGCAATAAAGTCTTATTTATAGATAGTGAAGCAACAATAACCCAATATTATCTTGATATGTATTTTAATAAAGAAAAATCGGATTTAATTGAAGAAATAATTAAGATTCAAAATTATGATTTAGTTATATTCTTAGAGCCAGATATTAAATGGGTTTCAGACGGATTAAGGTTTGCTGGAAAAAAAGAAGAAAGAAAACTAAATAATGAAAAACTTAAAAAAATGTATAAAGAAAGAGGAATCAAATTTGTTACAATTAATGGGAATTATAATAAAAGGTTCAATAAAGCTAAAGAACTTGTTAATAAATTATTTTTTAATCTCACCTAAAACAGTTTCATCTATAATATTATCTTCTCTTTCTAATATCTCACCTTTTAAAAAAGGACCATGGTAATCAGAGCCATATGTTAAAAAGAGCCCATTTTGTTTTGCATATTTTTCAAATGGTGCATAGCCCTCCTCATAAAAAGATGGTTGAATCTCTACTCCATCAATCCCTTCAAACATGTCTAAAACTTCAGAAAGATTTTTTGATTTGATTGGAGGATGTGCAAAAACTGCTAAACCATTTGCTTTATGTATCTCTTCAATTGCTTCTTGCCAATGAATGCCTCCTTTTTTCTCAACATGCGCAACAATTCCATTGTCTTTTCCAAGATAAAATTTTAATATTTTTATTAAATCTAATTCTTTATGTTTTTTTTCAAGATATTCTCTACAAGTTTTATCTAAAAGCATAGTTTGAGTGATGGCTAACTTTCCTAATGTACAATTTGGAAAAAATTGTTTGACTTTTTCTAAACTAATAGGAACTCCATGGTCTTGTAACTTTTCAATTCTTTGTTCTGTTACAACATTTTGAGTGTCTTGAGAATATTGAACAAATTTAACAAATCCTTGATTATTTGGATCAAAGTTTAAACCTAAAAGATGGTGCTCAAGAGTGTTTATCTCAACTCCAGGTACTAATTCAATATTACATTTTTTAGCTTCAGGTAATGCTTCATAATAACCTTGAATATTATCATGGTCTGTAATAGCCACCATCTCAAGCCCGTTAAGTTTAGCAGCCCTTATTAATTGTTTAGGTGAATATATACCATCTGAATAAAATGAATGCATATGTAAGTCAATGTATTTCATAAAATTAAAATCCCAAGTATAATTAATAAACTTTCTGTATTTTAACAAGCTATTTTAGAACTAAAGTCATTAAATGGGCCCCATGGGATTTGAACCCACGACCTCCCGATTATCAGTCGGGTGCTATAACCAGACTAAGCCAAGGGCCCATGATAAGAGCGTCCCGGGCAGGATTTGAACCTGCGACCGCACGGTTAACAGCCGTGTGCTCTACCAGACTGAGCCACCGAGACATTATTTTCTGAAATAGAAGTAGCTATTTTCTTTAAAAAGGTTTCTGTCAATATACATAAATTATATTAATGCAGATTATTGAATCGAATATATGAATATTGAGGATTATTTAATTACAAATGATGGATTAAAGATAAATTATAATTTCCAGAATAATAATAGCCAAACTTTAGTTTTTATCCATGGTTTGGCAATGAATATAGATTCATGGCACCATCAGTTAGAACATTTTAAAGAAGATTATTCTATACTAGCATATGATTTAAGAGGTCATGGGAAAAGTAGCAAACCAAAAGACATAAAGTATTATTCTTTAGAAAATTTTGTAGAAGATATTGATACATTAACAAATCATCTTGAAATAACTAAATTTAATATTATAGGATTCAGCCTTGGTGGATCTATTGCATTAAGATATGCACAATTAAAACCCGAAAAAATAGATAAATTAATTGCAATAAACGCTCCCTATACTTTAGATTATGTAAGAAAATCATTTTTCTATCAATTGGAAGCTGCAAGAAAAATGCCCAAGATGCTGATAAGCTTAGGATTGAACAAAGAGCCGATATGGAAATACAAGGGAAAATTAAACACTTACAGAAAATGCTTCCTAGAGTGTGATATTAATGCTGTGATGAACATAATAAAAGTGTTCAAGCAAATAAAACCTGAACTCAATATCAATGTAGAGCACTTATTAATCCATTCAAGAGACGATGAAATAGTAAAACCAGAGCCTCTATCACAGAGTCATATTTTCATAGAAAAAGGGCATCATTATGTGATAGCACAGAAACCTGAAGAAGTAAATAACATAATTTCAAGTTTTCTTAAAAAAAGCCAAAAAGCTTAAATACTGGCAATATACAAAAAATTTAAATACCTTAAAGGGAGATATTAATAAAATGGGAAGAATAAAAACCACATTAATTAAAAGAAATACAAGAAAACTTATGGAAAACCATGGCGATAAAATTGGAAAAGATTTTGCAGCTAATAAAAAAGTAGTTGACAAAGAAACAAAAATATATTCCAAAAAACTAAGAAATATTATGGCGGGTTATGCTACCAGACTTAAAAAATTACAGCAATAAATAAAGGAGACATTTATTAATGGAAGATCCGAACAACCACACCATCTTTGTTGGTGGAAAACCATTCATGAACTATGTAACAGGGGTTGTAATGCAATTTACAACACAAAATGCTCCAGAAGTTATTGTTAAGGCAAGAGGAAAATTTATTTCTAAAGCAGTGGATATTACTGAAGTTGCATCTAAAAGATTTCTTGAAGGACAAATTAAAATCAAAGATATAAAGATTAATAGCGAAGAATTCAAAAATGAAGAAGGCAAACTAATCAGAGTTAGCACAATTGAAATTTTCCTTAAAAAATAAATTTTATAGTTCTTACAAAATTATTTAAATAAAGTAATCTAAATAATGCTCTATGAAGTGGTACATTTTAATATTAATAATATTGTTGTTTCCTAGCCTAGTAATTGCTACAGCAGACATCTATGAGAACGATAATAATTATGCTGATGCAAATTATATCTTAACTAATAGTTCAAAGCAGGAACATAATTTCCATAACTCTTCAGATATTGATTTTGTAAAGTTTAATGTTACTGCCGGCTCACAATATATCATCGAGACATTCAATAAAACAGCAATAGATATAACAGACACTGAACTTACACTTTATAATTTTGATGGCACTACGCAATTAGATTATAATGATGATATTGAATCTGGAATTTTAAGAACTTCAAGGTTAGTATTCAATCCTAGCGCAAATGAAACATATTATATTAAAGTGACAGAATATTATCAGCGTTCAGAAGGAATTTATGATATCAGTGTGACTGAAATCGGAAGATTGATTCCAAGTTTAATATATCCATCCACTAATTTGGATATTACAAAAGGATTGTTTAATTTTACTATTAACATTAAGTGTGTCAACGGGCAATGTTTTGATATAAAAGCTTATTTGGATCCTAAAGAAAACAAAGAGAAGGATTTCGAAAGCAAGATAGAGAAAAATGTCATAAGCGGTTTTGCTGATTCAGAAAAAGTGGACATAATTGTAATGTTAAAAGATGATAAAAAAGAAAAGACAAGGTCTTCTTATAGTATCCATGCGGAAAAAAGTTTAGAAAATAAAATGAAAGGGTTTGAGAAAAAGAGAAGTTATTCTACAATAAGCGGATTTGCAGGAAAGATTAATGCCAAAGACTTGTATGTTCTTTCTTCTGATGAAAATGTTGAAGCAGTTTATCTTGACAGGCCAGTTATGGCTCATCTTGCAAGCTCTGTGCCTTTGATAAGGGCAGATGATGTGTGGCCGATGCAGGTGAATGGGATAAACATAACAGGCAATGATGAAACTATCTGCATAATTGATACTGGAATAAATTATCAGCACAGTGATTTTGGAAGCTGTTCTCCAACGGATAACATAAATGATGGCAGCTGTGCAAAAGTAATAGGCGGTTATGATTTTGTAAATAATGATGAAAATCCGATTGATGACCAGGGGCATGGCAGCCATGTTGCTGGCATTGCTACTTCTCAAGATCCTACATATCAGGGAGTTGCTCCAGGAGCAAAAATAGTTGCAATAAAAGTATTAGATAATGCTGGAAACGGAGTTACAAGCAATGTCATAGCAGGAATAGACTGGTGTATTGCAAATTCATCTAAATTAAATATTTCTGTAATAAGCTTGTCTTTGGGAGAAAGTGGTTCTAAGCATGATTTCCATTGTATATATGCTGCTGAAAAAACAAGTGTGGATACTGCAACGAGTAATGGAATAAATGTTGTAATCTCTGCCGGCAATGAAGACTATACTGATGGAATAAGTACACCTGCCTGCATTGAAAATGCAACTTCAGTTGGAAATATCAATGATGCTGGAAGTTTTACTGACAATAGAGGAAATATATTGGATCTAGTTGCTCCAGGAGTAAGCATTACAGCAACAGATTATGACGGAACACATGTTACTTATAGTGGAACTTCAATGTCTGCTCCGCATGTATCGGGAACAATAGCATTAATGAAACAATATTTCAAATTAAAATACAACCGAACATTAAAACCTGATGAAGTCAAGCATAACTTGAAATACAACGGCGACTGGCTATATGATTCTGGAAGCAAAAATTATTTTCCCAGGATAAATGCCTTCAACTCAGTTAATGCAAAAGGCATAATCCCTACAACTGTTGGAGCAAAACCTTTCTACAGCCTAACACCTAATCCTCACAACGAATCTTGCTTGTCCCTTCTTAATGATGGAGAAAGTTGCAATATTACTTGGATTGTTGAGGCAACAGGAGATGAAAATAATACTTATGAGTTCTTCGTAATATTTGAAATGGATTACAGGCAGAACTGGTCTGACAAAGTAAACATAACAATAGCTTATAGCGTCAATCTTATTTCTCCTACCAATAATTTGTACACATCACAGAATTCATTGAATTTCAATTGCAGCAGTTTTTATAACAATGGGCTAAATAACATAAGCCTTTATGGAAATTTTAATGGAACATGGCTTCTTAATTCTAGCAATGAAGTAAGTGGCACATCCAATATAAGTAATTGGACATTAAATATTGGTGAAGGAAATTATTTATGGAACTGCAAGGTATGCGATGCATGGAATAACTGCAACTTTGCACAACAAAATTATAGCTTTAAAATAGACAATACTAAGCCCGGATTTGAATCACTGAATTACAGCAACATAATAGAACTAGGTTCTTCGCAATATATTACAATAAACATAACTGAAAACAGAATAAATTACGTGAATATCTCTTATCTTGGATTAAATCAAACCATGTACAATTATAGTAATATTTACTTTTTCAACTTTACACCTAGATTAATAGGACAAATAGATTTTACTATATATGCCCTTGATATAGTGGACAACCTGAATTCTACAAACGCATCATTCATAGTAAATGACAGCACTGATAAACCTTTGATAAAATCTATAACTGAATTGGAGGAAACCCTACATCAAAATGAGATGCAAATAATAACTACTTTAATTTATGATAAAGAGCCATTAACTGTAAATTTGAATTTTAACGGATCTAATGTTACAATGATAAATGTAAGTAGCTATAATTTCACTTATAGTTGGAATGTGATGCAATGTGGGTTAGTAGATTATTATATCTATGCCAACAACAGCAACTTTTCAAACAATGCAAACGGCAGTTTCACTATAGATTTATGTTGTGGGAATAATTTATGTGAAACTGGAGAAAGCTGCTCGTCATGTGCAAATGACTGTGGAACCTGCCCAACAACAACTAGTTCTGGTGGAGGAAGCGGTGGTGGCAAGACAGTAACCCCCAAAGATGTAACTAGCTTTGTGATAGCTAAGACCTCTCCTTCAAACCCTATTAATCTAGAAATCAAAAATGAATATCTGCCAATAAATTCATTAAAAATAGAAGTTAATAAAGAAATTAATCAGGCAAAAGTCAAAGTAAGCGGAGTAAACAATTTGCCAGAAGGAATAAATGAGTATAACAAAAAAGTGTACAAGTACTTAGAAATAACAACTGAAAAAATAACTGATGCAGATATAAAAAATGCAAAAGTTGAATTTATGGTAGATAATGACTGGCTTGCCAATAATAATATTCAAAGAGACAGGATTGCATTTTTCCGTTACAAAGACGGATGGACAGAACAAAAAACAGAATATCTCATGACTATAAACAATAAACATTACTTCTCAGCTGAAGTGTCTGGATTTTCAATATTTGCAATAGCAGAGAAACCAAATGAAATCGTGAAGGAAAAACCTGTTGAAGCTAATAATGAAACAAGCATTACAGGCGCAGCAATCCTTAAAGAAGAAGTTCCAAAGGAAGAGTTTTGGAACAAAAAGTTTACAATAAAATTATTTTTAATAATAACTTTAATTTATATATCAAGCATAGCACATTTTATTGTGAATAAAAGAAAAATTAAATTATAATCCTTTCCATTCTTCTTGAGCTCTTGCATACCTTTCCATAGTACCTGTATCCATCCATTGACCTGTGAAAGAATACCCTAACAAATTTTTTTCTGCCGCTATTTTTGGAAAGATTTGTTTTTCAATCATTGCAAAGCCTTCAGGGACCATATCAATAACTTCTGGTTCTAAAATATATAATCCTGCATTGATTAAATTAGAAGGAGGATTTTGAGGCTTTTCTAAAAATTCCATTATCCAATTGCCTTGCAACTTTGCAACACCATATAATGAAGGATCTGGAACAGTTGTTAAAGCAATTGTTGCTTTAGCATTTTTTTCTTTATGAAACAAGAACATGTCCATTAAATCAATATTTTTTAATTCATCTGCATTGCACATAACAAAAGTTTCAGTCAAATATTTTTTAGCTAATCTTAAAGGTCCGGCAGTTCCTAAGGGCTCATTTTCTTCAATATAAATTATTTTAACTCCAAACCTGCTACCATCTCCAAAATATTCTTTAATTTTATCTCCCTTATATCCAATAGAAAGATAAATCTCGGCAATACCATGTCTTTTCATCAAGTCAATTGCATGCTGCAAAATAGGCTTACCTTGTAAGGGTACCATTGGTTTAGGCATTTCATTTGTTATTGGTTTTAATCTTTCACCTTTGCCGCCTGCAAGAATCAAAGCTTTGTTTAAACTTTTATCTCTTAATGCTCTCATCAATAATAATTCAACAGCATGACTTCTGTTTTTAATTTTATAACCATCGATAGTAGTATCTATTTTATCAAGAATAGAAGATTCAATTGTGAAGGTGGCTCTTTCTTTCATTTTAGAAGAAGATTGCTATATAATATATAAAGATTATGCAATTTTTTAATAAAAATATATAAAGCCTTAGTGATTTCCTTGTTTTTATGAGTTTGAAAAAACTTCTTGCTGGTTTAGGGCTTGTAACTTTTTCTTTAGGATGCCATAATATCAAACCAACTCCTGATATAAAACCTGAAAAAGAAGTTGTTACTGTTATTGATCATTATGTAAAACATGATACTGATTTAAAGTGTAAAGATGTTGCCAAGGTTACAAATAAAGGATTTGAATTTTATGCTTGCGAATCTGATTTAAATCAAGAATTAATATCGGAATTTGAATTTATTGCTGATGTAAAAAGTTTAGGCATGAAAACATTTGATTTAGTAAAATCCAAAAATTATATGGTTTACAAAAATAAAATAAACGAAAACCCTAAAACTAATTATTGGCTTTATGTTACTGGTAAATTTTTTATTCCTCAAAAAAGAGATAATTATATATTCATTAAAGAAGAAGGATGGCATGTTGATGACATAGACAAATATGCCTTGCTTATTTCCAAAGTTGATGATTTAAAAGATGAAAAATATTATTATTATAGAAGAGGATATGATGTTTTTTATAGAAAAATTACAGACTTTGCAGGAAACTGTGATATAACTCCAGAATTTATTAAAAGAAAATTATTACATAAAGTAAATACTATTTTGCATGAAGATTTACATATGACTGTCCTTAAAAAAGATTGGAATCCTAATTTAGAAGAAAGTGTAGCCTGTTTAATTGGAAATATTGGCACCATACAATATGCTAAAGAACATTTTGGTGAAAATTCTAAAGAATATGTTCTGTCAAAACTTAATTTACAGTTTAAATTAGATTTAGCAGAACATTTAATTTTCTTAAATAAACAATTAATTGGACTGTATTCAAAAAAATTAAATTATGAAGAAAAATTAAAGAAAAAGAAGGAGATTTTTAAGAATTCAAGTTTTATGAAAAATAATGCTGATTTATGGGACTCTATTCCTTACAATAAAAATTTTCCATTGTTATATAAAGTTCATAAAAAATATTCAGATATAGAAGAATTGATAAAAATATTAAATAAAATTCCTAAAGAAGAAAAAGAAGGAATTGAATATTTAAAAAAAATTATTTCTGAAGATACTCCTTAAATTCCTCTAATGCATATTCTATCTTTGTAATACCAGCATTGCTTTCTGAAGTCAGTTTAATTATTCCTACAATTTCTGGGTTGCCATCCCTAAATGCTATAACTGGTCCGCCAGAATATCCATGAGCAACAGGGATATTCAAATTGAAAATTGTTGAGTCGTAAGGAACTTTTTTATTGGCATAGATAGCCTGGCTCAAACTTATTCCTAAACCTAAGGGATCGCCGATAAAATAAAGAAAGTCTCCCTTTTTCAATTCATCAGCCTTTCCAAATTTAAAATCATAAGATTTCAAAGTATGCTTACTTTTAACTTTTAATAAAGCTACATCATACTTCTCGCTCTGCTTCACCAGCTCAATGAAGGCAAAGTTTTTTCACTTCCCAAAATCATTATTTGTTTCTCTAAAGTTTGTCCATTTGGAAAGTTATAAATCATCTTAAGATTAACAATATGCTTGGCAGTCAATATATAGCCATTATCCAATAAAATCCCAGCACCTTTCGTAATAATCGGAGCCTTTATTTCATTGCCATGTTTATCTTTAAGAAAATTAAAAATCTGGATCTCATACACTGCCCCGGCTAAATCCTCCAGATTAAACTGTGTGCCATCAATGCATCTCTTATCATAATCATATTCTTTATCAAAACAACAACTAAACTTTTGTTTATACTTTTCTAATTCTTGTTCTAGATTCCATGCTCTTAACTCAGATTGAAATGCTTGAATACTGGCATAGTCCTTGGCTGATTGTACTTGTTCTTTTACATAATCTTTTGATACACAACCAGAAGTTAGTAAAAGAGCTAAACCTGTTAAAAGTCCTTTTTTAATCATTTTAAACTAAAAATATAATAAGAGTTTATATATTTTTATGAAAAAAATAAAGAAAATAGCTACTATCTTCTTAGTAGCATCCTAATAAAGAATAAAGCAATAATTACCAAAACTGCATCTCCTATGAACCAAAACAATTTGCTTTTGTCACTAAAAATGTTACTTAACCAAGCCACATCCAATTCTTCAACGCCAGTATTTAATGTTCCTTCTTCTATTTCAATGTTAAGCATTTTTGACTGCAATAAAGCATCGCCATTCCTTAAATTAACTCTTAAGTTATGGGTGCCTTCAGCAACATTGCCTAACAATTCCATGTAAACATATGCATGGTATACTTCCCTACCATTAAGAATTTCAGGAACTTCTACGCCAATTACATTAGCCCAACCAGATTCTTCTTTAACATCTAATGTGAAAGAAGCTTGACTTCCACCAATATTTTCAATTTTTAATGGAATTACAAACTTCTTTTGCCTTGGTTTTACTATAATTGTTTGTTCTACTAGAGTTAAAACAATTCTAGCTTCTGTTAGCTCTTTTACTGAGCATACAGAATCATCAACTACTAACTTAATGTAATCTGAATTAAGCTCATTGTTACCGTAATTAACATAAGCTTGTAAAAAATACTCGCCAGATTTAACGGCTGGAACTTCAAATTCAAACCTTACACCATAACTGCTATCAATATCATCATACTCATCTAAGTCAAATCTTTCTGATCTTAGGTCAACCCCTAAGTCTCTGCTTTTTAACAAGATGTAAACATCTTCTTGATCATCTGTACCAATGTTTTCTACTTCAACATCAACATATACAAAATCTCTACAAGAGTATGTATCTTTATCAAGTTCAATACTTTTAACGATAATGTTATCGTCGCCTCTCTCAATTACTATCTTAACTCTATCAAAGATACAATGTTCATCTTCATCGCCAGCCTCATAAGCTTTGGCATACAAGAAATATTCATCATCTTCATCCAAATCAGAAGTTGGTATTTTTAACTTTAAATCATAAGTGTCATGATCGCCATCATTAATTTCTTCTTCTTCTGAAGTTACTGAAGCAACTTCTTCATTTTCATCAATATTATAAAGTATTAATTTTACAACAACATCCAAATCTTTAGAATATTTATTGTCAACTCGGACCTCTACCTGCATAGTTTCGCCAGGGCTAAATTCTTCATTATTATCTGGCTCTTGTAAAGATATTTCTAAGTTTCCCACAATACCATACTTACAAATTTTTGGTTGTACTTCAACAGTCAAATCAATCTTTTTTTCTAAATCTCCTGATTTAACTTTAATCTTACCTGAATATACTTCTTCATCAACACTATTGTCAACATCAGCTGTAACAATTACCACTACACTTTGTCCTGGAAGTAATGGGTCTACTGCAGAAAAGTATATGTTAATTGGATCATAATCATCATCTACAAAGTTGCCTTCTGTATCCAAATCAAATATTAAATTTGAACTTCCGGTATTTGTTATTGTAAACCTAGCTTCTCCTTCATCATTTGGTTGAGAAGTAATTTTTAAACTGCTTGTAGATAAATCAAAATTCCTTGCCTCAGTTACAGTAACTGAATAATTAACCTTGTCAGCATTTAAAGGGTCGTTAATATCAATAGTTCTTAATTCTCCAGTATAAACCCCTACTGGGACTGAAGGAATAGTTAAAGCAAATGAACTTTGCCGTGTAGTGCTTTTTAGTAAGTTTGTTATACTATTTATTACTGGTGCTGGAATAGTTTCTACACCACCAACTAAAACTAAATTTGAACTAATTACTTGAATTTCATTAATAGTATCATTACCTATATTTTCTACTTCAAACATAACAGTAACCAAATCATTTGGATTACCAGATACTGATGAAACACTATTTAATTGCAAATAACTATCATGGAATATTACTACGCCAGAAACCTGCACAATAGATAAAATCATAATTGCCAACATGCATAATAATGCCTTAATTTTCATTTTTTGCCCTCCGAAAAGCTTTCTAGGTTTATCATTCCGTAGTTATTAAATCGGCCTTTATAAATGTTTGGGTGGTTTGGCCCATATATGTTAAACATACGATATAACCACTTTTTAGCAAGAAAAAGCATAAGTTATTTAAATCAGCTGTTAATTGAGAAAGCATATGTGGGGCATAATAGCATTACTAATATTTGCAGCAATTATTATTCTTTTGCAATTAGCTAATGTACTAGTCCCTATAGCATTATTGTTTGGCGCTGTTGTGTTTCTAGTAATATTTTTCAAATTCTTTGTTAAAAAGTTTGAGCCTTACGAATCTGCATTAATTTACAGGTTTGGCAGATTTCATAGAGCTTCACCTTCTGGATGGACTATTTTAATACCTGGTATGGAAAGGATTGGGGCTGTTGTTGATTTAAGAGAGCAAAGGCAAGATATTGAAATTCCAATCATATCTCAAGAAGGTTTGGAGATAAATTTAGGAACTATAGCTTATTTTTATGTTACTAATGCTGTTAAATCTGTATTACACATTCAAAATTACAAAGAAGCCTTAGTTGAACTAATTAGAAGCAGAGTTAGAGATTTAGCAGGAGAATTTACTTTTACTCAATTAGTTATTAATATTGAAGATATTTCTGATGCTTTAAGAAAACAGGTTGCTTCTGTTACTGAAAATTGGGGTCTAGAAATTACAACTTTTGAAATTGCAAAGTTAGATCCTCCTGAAGAAATAATGGATGCATTAAGAGGTAAGAGAGTTGCACAAGAAGAGCTTGAAGCCAAAAGATTCATGGCAGAAGCTAGAAGAATTATTACAGCTGCATTAGGTGAAGGAACAAAAACATTTGATGATAAAACTACCACTTACCTATATATCAAAGCTTTAGAAAACATGAAGTCATCTAAGATGATGATTCCTACAGAGTTTATGGACATTGTTAAGCCGGGTGGCAGTCAAGGCAACTTAGCCAAAGGCATGATTGCCGGAACTACATTCAATAAGGCATTGAACATGATTGGGCAAGAAATAATGCAGGAAGAATCTATTGGCAAGAGAGAGATTGAAGAAATAGTAGATAATAATAATAATAATAATGAAAAGGATGATGAAGAGAAATTTGTTGCAGGTGATAGTGCAGATGGTACTATTGATGGTAGTGTAGATAGTGATAATAATACTAATGAATCTGAAGATTATTATAAAAATAATTAAAACATACTTCTAAAGCCTTTTTGTAAAAACCAAAACGCAAATACAAATGTAAAGATTGGAAAGTAACCTAAGAAAGCTAGAATTGTAAAAATTACAGCAACTAAATCTACAATGCTTGAAGGATCTTTAATGTAATAGATTGCCTTGATTAAAATAGGTAAGGCAAAGATTAATACTGAAAATGGAAAGATATTCCAATATAAGAATAGTAAGTTTATTCCTAATGCTAAATCCAGTAATCCATATATTTTTACTAACATATTTTTGATTTAAGATAATTGTTTTATAAAGTTTGTTATAGAGGCTTTCATTATTTTGTTTGTATTGTTTTTGGTAGAAGAAATTCTTTGTTAAGCAGAGGCAAGTGTTATTGAATTATACTTAATAGATGTTCATATTCAATTTTTTGTGACCTAGATGATAAGAACGCTTACACTAAAAGACTACTTTTTGACTGGTGCCTTTCCAAGAATCTTCTATCCAAGGTTTTTTAGGAATATATGCCATATCCCTACACAAATTATAATTTCTATTTTATTTTTCTTAATGATAGAATCTAAATTTTTTGGAAGTTTTCCATGCGGATTTCCTATCGCTAAAATCTTCATAATTGTTTTAATAGAAGAGATTTTATATAATTAATGAAATTACCAATTTTCTTTTTTAGAAAATAAAATCAATTTTTAAAATGCTAATTTTAGAAAAGGGGTAAACTCAAGGTCGCTGTAAATATCCAAGTGAACCTCTAACCACAGAAACAATATTTTCTTTTGGTGGGTCATTAATAGAATTCAATGTTTCTAATGCTATCCGTAATTCTTCAGAAACATAATCTCCTACAACATCTTGTTTTTTTTAGGATAATTTCCCAATGCCCTCATAATTTAAATATTAACTTCAACTGCTTTTTTGCTTTTAAAATCCCAGAAAGTGTTGCAACACCCTGTTCTGTAAAAATATAAGGTAATTGAGTAGAATATTTTAATGATTTAAAGTAGTCTCAATTTGTGACCAGTTCAGTTTTTGAAGTCTACAATTTATTCTAAAAAGAAAAATGTTAACAGATGGATACAGAAAATTCTTCCAATTTATGTGTGATAACTGTAAAGATAAATAGTTATTTCAACAACATCTTAATCTTATTTGCAAAATCAACTGCTTCTTCCTTGATCTGCTCAGCTAATTTCTTCTCAAATATTTCATGAATATCATAACACGCTTTTTCTCTTAATTCCTTTGAAACACCAAGAATTTCAATATCTTCTCTGTCTAAAGAACTAGCGATTAATTCAACATCTTCTTTTTCAAGTGCTTTCTGCAAATGGTAATGATGGTAAATCAGAAAAGCCAAAGTTGCAGAATGATTTTTTGAAGTAAATCCTTCTTTACTTATTAAAGCCAAAGCGGCATGATAAATTGCGTAGTAATAAATACTGATTACCCAATCATAAAAATTATCGCCACCAAAAACTTCTGGAATTTCATTCTTATGCTTTTCAATAATCCAATTGGCAAAAGTTAAGTTATGATCTGTTCTTCTTAAGTGTAATCTTGATTCATTAGAACTTTTCTTAAGTATCTTTTTCTTGATATACCTATCTAGCCAAAATTTACATTCTTTCTTGTCTTTTAACCAAATCTTCCAATTAGGCTTCTTCATCAATTAATTGCCTCCACCATTCAATTCCAATTAAAATTATCTTGTCTTTCTTAAGCTTTTTGAAAAATTCCTTAGTTAAATTGTGGAATGATTCTTTGAATTCTTGATAACTAAGATAAACGGGATTTAATTGTGTATTGGTTTTCATGCTAATTTTCTTTGCAGTATTTTCAATCTTCTTAGAATCCTCAATCTTCTGAAAAACTAACATAATGTCAATATCTGAGTTCTTTGTATAAGTGCTACTTGCATAAGAACCAAAAATAACAGCAATTATTGGCTTTTCATCTAATTCTTTTAAGAAATCATTTACAGATAATCTTACTTTTGGTGGGAGTCTCTCAAATCTGGAATGTTCAACAGAGCCAAGTGCTGAACTAAGCATTTCTTTTGAATAATCCAAGAAATAATTAATCTGATTACCTACATTTTTCTGTTTAATTAATTTATTTATTTTTTTAAGTCCGTAATCTATAGATGGCATTCCTAATTTGAGTTGCTTGGAAAGTTTTCTCTTATGAATCCCGGGATTAAGATATATTTGTTCCAAAATCCTAATTTCTGTCTTGTCATACATATTATATCACTTGTCATAGAGAAGATGTCAATAATATATAAAGCTTTGCATTTTATTAATTGAAAATGGAAATTTTATTGAAATTAACATACATTAAGCTCAATAACACTTACCTCTGCCATCAAATAACCTACTCAACAAAAAACAAACTAAACAATAACAAAGAAAGTTTCTAAAACTATGTTAAATTCTTTAAGCTTAAATATTATTAAAATCCAGTAAACCATATATTTTTACTAACATATTTTTAATTGAAAAATAGCTATTTTATAAAGTTTATCAATTAATTTAATATATACTATTTACTTTACTACGATTTATGAAACCTTCAATTGAAAATGTTGTTTACCACCTTTCTTCAAGCAAGACAAAACCTAATAAAATAATGAAGGAGAAAATTCTTCCTTTTTTGCAAGAAAAACAGGTTAGAACAGTTTTAGATTATGGCTGTGGTAAATTCTTAAGAGATTCTTTATTTTTGGCTGAACAAGGATTTAAAGTTGATGCTGTTGATTTAGAAGAGCAAGTTGAAAGAATTGATGTTGAAAAAGTAAAGAAAGTAAATAATGTTTCTACAGAGATTTTAAGAAATAATTATGATGCTGCCATGTTAAATTTTGTTATTCAAGTTTTGCCAACTGAAAAACAAAGGCAAGAAGTTTTTAAAAAAGTTTATAATGCAATTAAAGAAAGTGGTTACTTTATTTTATCTTTAAGAAACTCTTATGACATAAACAAATATGTTAGGCCTAAAGGCATTCCTTTCAAAGACGGATATTTAATGAAAAAGAGCAATACTTTTGTAAAAGCTTATGAAAGAGAAGAGATACAAGAAATGTTAAATTCTTTAAAATTAAATATTATCAAAATTCATAAAACTTGTGATTCATATATATCTATAAGTCAAAAATAATTTATTATAGAAGCTTTCATTAATTGCTTTGTCTTTCTTTTATATCAACAACTAGCTTTGTTAGCTAAGGCAAATACATAAGGCAAATATTTTTTATGTTTACCTC
>Ga0180009_10002289_pt1 | contig 22611 bp, 16 predicted proteins | sample OS_PC_MetaG_FD_123537 | JGI IMG/M metagenome (GOLD analysis project Ga0180009, IMG submission 123537) | Groundwater microbial communities from the Aspo Hard Rock Laboratory (HRL) deep subsurface site, Sweden - OS_PC_MetaG | ecosystem: Environmental > Aquatic > Deep subsurface > Groundwater...
ATCACCCGATAAACTCATACTGCAACCTCGTCAGCCAACTCAAGTGCATGAAATTTTGTGTGATACCGCATTATTTGGACCTATTAGCCTTCTACCTTCAGTCTATCCACCTGAGTAGTTACATAAATCTTAAATTAACACACGCCATTATTTCACAATGCCTCACTATGATTAATCAGTTCGCACTGTCCATAAAAGGGATGATAGGCCGTGATAATTTTCCTGTCAATGAATTTGGACTTTATAAAAGGCCGATAATATTGTATAAGCTTGGCACTTTCTGAAATGGATAGAAACGAGTATCTTTAATTTTGGTAGCTGTTCAGTACTAAGAAGTCAGGAGCCAACCCGCCTTGCGGGTTTCCTTTTCATTCTGGCTCCTGAATTCTGACTCCTGGCTCCTGAGTAGTTACCAACTTTCAATAATTATGATTATGAAAGATTGCTTTGGTATTCTGGATAAAGTCTTTCCCTTCGGAGAAAAAGGATTTAGAGAGATTGTTCCTGCATGCTTTGATTGTTCTGAACGAATTCCATGCTTGAAGGCGGCCTTATCTACGAAAGAAGGACTTGAAATGAGGGCTGAGACTCTACATCGTGCTGCTGCCAGTGGCCTGATAGGCCGATTGCAGCGATGGTCCCAAAAAAAAGAGCTGAGTCGCCTCATGAAACAGCTGCAAGAGAAGAAGATATGACAATAGAGATCACCTGTCCCAACTGTAATTTTTCAAAAACCATACCCAAGGAAAAGATACCGGCCGGAGTAAGGTGGGCCAACTGTCCACGTTGTAAGCACCGTTTCGAATTTACAACACAATACCCTGCTTTTGGTTTTGAACAGGAACAGAAAGGAACTGAACCAGGAAGCGAGATAAAGCGAGAAGCTTCTCCATGGGAAAATCGCTCTGAACTGGGGATCTGGCAAGGCATATACCAGACCTTTAAAGCCGTTCTATTCTCACCAGAAAAACTGTTTAAATCCATGATATTTACTGGGGGAATCAAAGAACCCCTGGCCTATGGATTGCTCCTTGGCTCCATGGGAACCATGTTTGGTTTTTTTTGGCAATTTCTTATTATTGGGGGTAGCCTCCGATCCATTGACCAAGGCCTGACAGGACAGTTACCAATGGGTTTTATTTTTTTAATTATCATGCTCATCTCCCCCATTTTTGTAAGCCTGACCATATTCTTCACGAGCGGAATCATACATCTGATGCTTCTCATCGTTGGAGGAGGGAGGAACGGGTTTGAGGCCACTTTCAGGGTTATCTCTTACTCCCAAGCAACGCAGGTTTTGGGGTTGATCCCATTTATTGGTGGGATGATAGGAGGCGTCTGGCTTGCTATCGTACAGTTCATCGGCCTCCGTGCCATACATGAGATCTCTTATTTGAAAATGGTGATAGCATTTCTTATTCCTGTGGTCATCCTGATTCTCATTTTGGCTATGGCTATATCGATTTCACTATCCATCATTTTTTAACTTCAGATTCTTGGTCCCATATGATTGTGAGCATCTCTTTCTGTCTTATAAATAATCTTATGCCTTCAGGCGTCCCTTTTCACTCTATCTGTTGCACAATCTTGTTGAATAACGAACAAAGGCTAATGAAAGGACCATTGGACCTTGCCAAGTAAAATAGATTATAAAAAAGTCCTCAACCCTTCACAGCTATTAGCGGTAATGACCATGGATGGACCGGTCCTGGTGATAGCAGGTGCAGGCAGCGGAAAGACCAGAACACTGGTTTATAGAGTAGCCCGCCTTGTGGAGACTGGTGTGCCTCCAGAAAATATTCTTCTTCTTACATTCACCAGAAAGGCGGCAGGTGAGATGCTGGAAAGGGCAGCCGGTCTGGCGGATGAGAGATGCAAGCGAGTCTCTGGCGGAACGTTCCACTCATTGGCCCACAGCGTGCTGAGAGATTATGCCAATCTATTGGGGTTCGATAACTCCTTCACCATTCTAGACAGATCAGATATGGAGGAGATCATCCAGTCTCTGGTTCAAGAGATCCAGATAGATAAAGGGAGTGTCCGGTTCCCAAAGCGTGCTACCCTGGCCAACATCTTAAGCAAGGCTGCCAACCTCCAACAATCCATTGAATCTCTCATGAGTGAAGAATATGTCCAGTTTCTGGAACACATTCCCCGGGTAAATAGGCTCCTGCAGCTTTATGGGGATTATAAAAGAAAGAATCAGTTTATGGACTATGACGATCTGATTCTTTATCTCAAACAACTTCTCTCCCAACATGAAGAGATTCGAAAAGATCTAAACCAGCGGTACCGGTATATCATGGTAGACGAATATCAGGATACAAATGGTATCCAGGCCGAGATTGTGAAATGGTTAGCCTCCATCCACCGTAATATCATGGTCGTGGGAGATGACTCCCAATCAATCTATTCTTTTCGGGGAGCCAACTATCAAAATATGTTTGAGTTCCCCAAACTCTTTCCCGACACTAAAACTGTAAAACTTGAAGAGAACTATAGATCAACTCAACCAATACTCACATTTACCAATGCCCTAATGGATCAGGCCGTTGAAAAATATACCAAATGCCTCTTTACAGTACGAAAAGATGGTGAGATGCCCAGGGTCATTGATACCAGGACACAACATGAACAGGCCTTGTTCATATGCCAATCCATAAAAGAGCAAATAAGTCAGGGGAGATCTTTAAAGGAGATGGCGATCCTGTTCCGGGCTGCCTATCACTCCTTTGAACTGGAGCTGGAACTAACACGCCAGGGCATCCCTTATGTCAAATACGGTGGTTTCAGATTTATGGAATCCGCACATATCAAAGACCTTCTGGGGCATTTACGAGTTATCGTAAACAGAAACGACACCATTGGTTGGGGTCGTATCCTGCGACTCATAAAAAACATTGGTCAGAGAAAAAGCCAATCCATTGTGGACTGGGTGAAAAAAAACCAACCTTTGCCTTGGCAGATCGCTGAATGGCCTGGAGCAGGGAAAGGTGATGGTGGGTTAAAAACTCTTTCCCATCTCTTAAAAGAATTATCATCCAAGAATCTTTTACCAGAAAAGGCCGTTGAACTCGTTATGAACTATTATGACCCGATCCTTCGGGAGAGATTTGACGATTTTCCAAGACGTCAAAAGGATCTGGAACAGTTGATTCCAATGGCTGGGCGCTATAACAGATTAAGGGCCTTCTTAAATGATCTGGTCCTGGAGCCTCCCACAAGTCCATCTGATATAAACTCGGGAAGGAGAGGTGATAGTCTGACCTTATCCACAGTACATTCTGCAAAAGGTCTTGAATGGTCCATTGTATTTATCATCTGGGTGATGGAAGGGTATTTTCCCTCTGCAAAGGCACATTCAAATCAGGCTGCCATTGAAGAAGAACGGCGACTGATGTATGTTGCCGCCACCAGGGCTAAAGATCAGTTGATTATGTGTTATCCGGGCCAGGAGAAACTGCCTGCCTGGAGATTGGCCGAGATGGACTATAGGGGCGGCCTTTCATCCTTCATCCAGGATCTTCCAGAAGATGTCATAGAATATGGTTCATCTGGACCCTTAGGAGATAGAACTTGGATGCAACGACCGGTTCAAGAAGCTCGCATCTACCAGGATGGTAGCAGAAATACTTACGACCTGCGCCCCGGTGACAGGGTAAACCACCCGGCTTTTGGCCATGGGGTTGTCTCCAAACTCATGGATGGTGAAAAAGTGGAGGTTCTTTTCAGGGACGCAGGGCGCAAGCTACTTCACCTCGAGTATACGACTCTTGAGAAGATATGAAAAAAAATAAGATCTCATACGGCGAGGCCATTCAATACCTTTATAGCCTTCAGAAGTATGGTATTAAATTTGGTCTCAACAAGACCTCCAACCTTTTGAAGGCATTTGGAAACCCACATCAAGGTCAGAAATATATCCATATAGCTGGGAGTAATGGCAAGGGTTCGGTAGCGGCTATGGTGGAATCAATCCTGATAAAATCAGGGATGAAAGTCGGCTTCTATTCCTCACCCCACCTGGTACGGTTCACAGAACGATTTCGCATCAACGGCAGGGAGATTGCACCCGAGAAGGCAACGCCCATAATCGGTGAATTGAGAGATATTATCAATCCGAATCACCCTCCCACATTCTTTGAAGTTACAACAGCCATGGCCCTGATCTATTTTGCCATGGAGAAGACCGACATCTCAATAATGGAAGTGGGAATGGGTGGACGTCTTGACGCCACCAACGTAATCAGGCCAGTTGTTTCCGCCATCACCAACATCTCTCTTGAACACCAACAATTCTTGGGATCGCGGCTGATTGACATAGCAGGAGAGAAGGCAGGAATAATAAAAAGAGGTGTGGATCTGGTGACTGCTGCAACCCAACCTTCGGTCATCAGGCTCTTTAAATCAATCTGTGGGAAGAGGAGAGCCCCCTTCTGGAGAGTGGGAAAAGATGTCCGCTACCGTACAATGGGTAAGAGACTCAACTATTATGGCCTCAAACGCAGGTTCATGGGGCTTGAGCTTGGTCTTAAGGGCAGGTACCAGAATAGAAATGCGACCCTGGCCTTGGCTGTGATAGAGATACTTGAAAGGAAAGGATTCAAGATCTCTTCACATGACATTACGGAAGGATTAAAAGAGACCACATGGCCGGGAAGAATGCATTTTGTTTCAAGGGAACCCATCATTGTCCTGGATGGAGCCCATAACCCCAATGCCATAAAGGTACTGGCTGAATCCATAAAGAGGGAATTCACATACAGGAGTCTGATTTTGGTTATCGGTATTATGGCAGACAAGGATATTGGAAAAATTATAAAGAGAATTGTGCCTATTGCTGATTACGTGATCTATACCAGTCCTGACTATTACCGATCAGCCAGTCCAGAGAGTCTTATGAAGGAAGCCTTTCATTTACGAAAACCGGGAAAGTTGGTGCCCAGAATTCCAGATGCCATCGATACTGCGAAGGCGATGGCCAAACCCGATGATATGATTCTGGTTACAGGCTCTCTATTCACCGTGGGAGAAGCACTGACCTATTTTGATCCAGAAAAATACGGAACGGATGGTTCTCGATTGCGCTGATGACATATCACATGGAAATGAATGATATGAATATCAAAAGGGGAAGAATAAGAAAGGGATGCAGGCTTTTAACACTTTTTCTATTATGTTTTTTCCAAGTTCAGTGGTCCCTTGCACAAGACAGAATCTCAAAAAAGCCCTTTCTGGGGGATAAAGATACCCCCTGGGAGATTACGGCAAAAAGTCTCAGTTACAGGGAGAAAGAAGGTCTCTATGTCGCCAAAGGTGATGTGGTTTTTTCTAAAAACGGTCACACACTCTCTTCGGAAGAAGCCATATACAATTTAAAGACAGGAATGGCTGAAGTCTCAGGCAATGTCCGTTTTGAGTCCGGCGGTGATATCCTGACAGCTGAGCGAGGCGTCTTTGATCTTAAGGATCAGACAGGAAAGATCATCAATGGTCGGCTTTTTCTCAAGCAGAACCATTTCTATATCAATGGGGATGTTATGGAAAAGCTTGCCGAGGATACATACCTCCTTAAGAATTGCCGGTTAACCACCTGTGACGGGCCAAATCCAGCATGGACCATTACCGGATCTGAGGTCAGAGTAACCCTTGAAGGATACGGAAAGATAAAGAACGCCGCATTCCGGATTCGTGAGGTACCTTTCTTTTATGTGCCTTATATGATCTTTCCCGCCAAGACAAACCGACAGACGGGTCTTCTTCCACCAAGAGTGGGCTATTCGAAACGGCGAGGCACTGATATGGAGATCCCTCTCTTTTGGGCCATATCGGATCAGACCGACGCCACTTTTTATGAGCGCTTTATGACCGATCGGGGATTTATGCAGGGACTTGAATTTCGATATCTGACGGATAATGAGTCAAAGGGGGTATTTCTCTTAGACGTTCTCTCAGACAGGATAGAAAAAAAGGACATGAATAATCCCGAAGACGTGGAACTCAGTCCCTATCCAAGAACAAACGAGACTCGATACTGGCTAAGAAGCAGGGCAGACCATCAGTTGCCCTTGAACCTTACAGCACGTCTTGATCTGGACTTTGTGAGCGATCAGGATTATCTGAAGGAGTTCGAGGGAAGCCTCACTGGATTTAAAACAAGAACTGATCTATTTACTGAATCGAGACGCCCTGTTGAGGAGATACATTCACCCACCAGAAGATCGGCATTACGACTCAGCCATGATAGAGAGGATTACAGTTTACAGGCACTGGCCTCTTATCATCAGCGTCCTGAAAACCCTGCCAATGATGAAACACCACAACCTCTGTGGGGATTAAACTTCACAATACTCCCCCGACCCCTACCCAAGCTTCCCCTGTACCTGTCTTTTCATACAGACCATGATTATATCTGGCGCGATTTTGGGCAGAAAGGGCACCGGCTCTCTTTAACTCCCGAGATCTCCTATCCCATATGGTTCGGCCCTTATCTGGAATTTCAACAATCTCTCAGTTACACGAAAGATCTCCAATGGCTCGACCAGCATTACGCAAATATTGATCGGCAATCCAGGGATGCTTACCAGATACAGTCTCGATTATCCACCATCTTGGAAAGACCATTTGATTTTGATTGGAGAGATGTAAAGAGGCTGAAACACAAGGTTTCACCATCCCTGACTTACAGGTACAGAGGGCATAAGGATGAATCCGATTACAGGCCCTGGTTTGAGCCCATTGACGTTGAGGGAAAGGTCAACCAGTTCACATTCTCCATAGACAACCTACTGGACGCCCGGAAAGAAGATGATAAGGGAGGGGTTACTTATACACAATGGGGCACATTCAGTGTCAGACAGGATTACGATCTGGATGAGGCAAGGGATGGTGAGACTCCATGGCGGGGAGAGAGGCCCTTTGGCCCCCTAATGGGCATTTTGACCCTGACGCCTTTTCCTGGAATGGACCTTGATGCTGAAGCGCACTGGGATCATTATGATGATGATATCTCATACACAGACCTGTCACTTGAATTCTCTATTGAAAGATCGGGAGGGAAAGAAGACAGATTTGAGATTGATTATCAGAACCTGGAAGACGGCAATAGATACCTCAATTACCGGTTTGATGTCAACCTTCTGTACGGCTTATCGGCAGGCACTTCACTGACAAGGAATATGAGTCTGGATCAGACTATTGCCAGTAGTTATTGGCTGGAATACCAGTTCCAGTGTTGGGGGGTGCAGTTGATAACAGAAAAGCTGGATGATGTTTCGAGTGTCATGGTGACCTTCCGCCTACTCGGTCTTGGGGATGTAAGGGGGAGAGAAGGATTTAAAGAAAAATCTTCCCAGGATTTAAGATCCCTTGGGGATCAAAGGCCTTTTTAAGTCGGGACATAAGCTCAAGGGCCGACCGGGAGATCTCCATCTCAAGATATGGGGCCTTGGTGATCCCTATCCCATGTTCCCCGGAGATTGTTCCTCCCATCTCTATGACCTTTCTGAATAACTCTTTTACGGCAGCATAGGCATTCTCTACTTCACTGGGAATCTCTCTATCCAACATGATATTGACATGGATGTTTCCATCGCCTGCATGTCCAAAGGCGGGAATGGGAAGTCCGTATTTCTGCCCCAACTCACCTAAAAAGGACACCAGTTGTGCCATGCGATTTCGGGGAACAACAACATCTTCACTGACCTTGTGAGGTCTGAGTTTCAGTAGTGAAGGAGAGACATTCCTTCTTGCCTCCCATAGCCTTTCCACCTCGTCCCTTCCGGATGCATGTTGAAAATGAATGGCCCCGGACCGGACACATATCTCTTGAACCTTTTCAGCCTCTTGTGTGACCAGAACTTCGTCCCCATCTACCTCAATAAGCAGCAGTGCCCTTGTGCCGGGTGGAATAAAGAGTTTCATCTCTTCCCGAACGCATTCAATGCATAGACTGTCCATAAATTCCAAGGTGGTTGGGATGATTCTGTTATGAATGATATTTGAAACAGTCTGGACAGCTAAAGAGAGATCCTGCCACCCCTTTAACCGTTTCCACTCCGGTTTTGATTATTTCGCCTGTGGGAAGGACAACCGTTAATCCCAGAACGTAATCCCCTGTAACGCCATACTTGACAGCCCTCATACCCCCTGCACACTCTGCCACATTACCCCCAATGGTGGAGATATTGATGCTGGCAGGGTCCGGTGGATAAAAGAGATCAACTTTTTCCACCTCTTTCTGGAGATGAGCTGTGATGACACCGGGTTCAACTTTGGCTAAAAGATTATGCTGGTCAATGGTGAGGATACGATTCAGGCGGTCCATGGCCAGTACAAGGCCTCCCTTTACAGGCAAGGCACCTCCGCTCATGCCACTTCCTGCCCCCCTTGGAATAACAGGAAAGTGTTCTCTATTCGCCAAAAGCAAAAACTGAGAGATCTCCTCACTATCCCCCGGAAATGCAACCGCATCAGGCATATATTCCAGCTTTGTCCCGTCACTGGAATAGTTGGCTAGATCATCCTTATTGGTGGTGAGATATGCGGGGCCGACAATGTGGGATAATTCCCTGAGGACAGGATCCGGAATCATGGGGCTACTGAGATCCGGCTATTAATGGAATGACGGAGGGTCATGGAATCCATATACTTGAGGTCACCACCCATTGGAACGCCAAGGGCTATCCGGGTAATCTTTAGACCTTTATCTTTTAGAATTTTGGCCAGGTAAAATGCCGTTGCCTCGCCTTCCGCCGTTGGATTAGTTGCCAAGATAACCTCCTTGACTTCCTCTTTTTCAATCCGTGCAAGGAGCTTTCCTGTTTTCAGATCCTCCGGTCCCATACCATCCAGTGGAGAAAGCACTCCATGAAGAACGTGATACCTCCCTTTGAAGATTCCGGATTCCTCAATGGCCAGTTGATCCCCTGGGCCTTCAACGATACAGATAATCCCGTTCGCGCGGTTTATATCTCGGCATATGGAGCATATATCATGATCGGTCAGGTTGAAACAGATGGAACAGAACTTTATCTTATCCTTGACCTCTATTAGGCTTTTGGCAAGATTCTCAGCCAATTCATCCTTACTCTTTAATATATAAAGTGCCAGTCTGGCGGCAGATTTCTGCCCGATTCCGGGTAATCTTGAAAATTGTTCTATCAGTCTTTCCAGAGAAGGCGGATATATTTCCATGACCCTACCCTTATTACATAGTAACTGTTCAGCTATTCAGGCTGAAGACTGAAGGCTGAAGTATTTTTCCATGATCTCGCAACGATCGAATCAAGCCATTCAAGAACTTCTCGGTTTCGACTATCGTTGGTGCAATCCAAGATGAATTCTCCTTGCTCAAGAAGCCCAAACGCTTCGATAAACTAATATTGCTACCTCGTCAGCCAACTCAAATGCCCGAAGTTTTGTGTGATCACGCATCATTTGTCCCTATTAGCCTTCTACCTTCAGTCTATCCACCTGAGTAGTTACATTACATAAGGCCTGGGATATTGGGGATGTTGAGACCTTTGGTCAGCTTTCCCATCTCTTCGTTGACCATATCTTTCGCTCGGGTTAGACCATCGTTAACAGCAGCCAAAATAAGATCTTGGAGCATCTCCACGTCATCCGGATTAATGACCTCCGGATCGATGTTTATGGAGAGAATCTCCTGTCGACCATTGACCACCACCGTAATCATACTACCACCGGAAGATGCCTCGATGGTCTTATCCCCCAACTCTTCTTGGAGTTTGGCTATCTGGGACTGAAATTTCTGAGCCTGTTTCATAAGATTTGCCATATTCGGTATACCTTTCATATTTACTACCTCCTTTTAACCTAAGCCTCTGCCTGGATCTTTTGTCCTTATATTCTTGACAGGAATCTCTTCCTTGATCTCTCCTTGAAAGACATCCAGGATCTCTTTGACAGGCCGGGGCAGGTTAGCATGTTCTCTCTTTTCCCTATCTGTTCTTTCCTTACCAGCGAGATTGACTTCTTCATGGTTATCTTTTATGGCATCTACGATCTTGATCTTTATATCTCTTTGAAAAAACTCACGACAATAGCTCACAAACTTGTCTAACCTTTCGGGCTCATCAAGATAACTTGAGGAGAAAGAGTTATTATCTCTGGCTATTTCGAGAGTCTCCTCTGTCAAATTTAGTAATCGCCACCCCTTCAGGACATTCGACATTGACACATTTTTGGAAGCAAGGTACTGGAGGAGATTATCCCAGTCCTTCCTATTGATGGTGTCCCCCGAGTTTTGGGATTCCCCCTTATTTTTCTCTTCTGTCTCCCATTTTAATCCAGGATCAGAGATAAGGCCAAGGGATACCTCACCTTCAGAAGACAATGATGACGATAATCTTTTTTCAAGTGCCTCAATCTTCTTTATGAGTTCGTCAAAGGTAAGAACCTCCCCAATGCGACATAATTTAATCATGATCGTCTCTAATATCAATCGGGGATGGGATGTTAATCTCAAATCCTGCTCCCGGGCAATTAGGATGTTTAATGATTGGTGAAGTTTCTCCATGCCTGCTATTTCTGCCTGGCGTCTAATCTCTTCAAGATCATTATGGGTCATATCCATTAGATCATTTTGAGGGGTAATCAGACTAACCATAAGGTCTCTGAATTGATCCATAAGGGCACGATAAAACTCTTTTATGTCGTATCCATAATTGTAAATCCTATCTACTATCTCTAAGCATTGCTCAATGGAGCCTTCTATAATAGCTCGAGATGTGTCAAAGATGAGGTCTCTATCAATGATACCCAGAATATCCGTGATGTTTTTATCCTCAATCTTTGACCCCGTAAATGAAGCAACCTGGTCTAACAGGCTCTCAGCATCCCGCATACTACCCTCCGCCTCTCTGGCGATAAGGGTGAGCCCGGATCTGGTTATCTCAATCCCCTCTTCCCTTGTAATTTTCTCAAGCTGTTTTACAATCAAGCCTAAAGGTATCCTTTTAAAATCGAATCTCTGGCACCTGGAAAGAATGGTGACCGGTACTTTGTGTGGGTCTGTTGTGGCAAAAAAGAATTTGGCATGGGCCGGAGGCTCCTCCAGGGTTTTGAGGAGTGCATTAAAAGCGGGGAGGGTGAGCATGTGGACTTCATCGATGATGTAAACTCGGAACTTACTGGATGAAGGCATATACTTGATATTATCTCTCAGTTCTCTAATTTCATCGATGCCGCGATTCGATGCCCCATCAATCTCCTGCACATCCACTGATGACCCACCCGTTATCTCTTTACAGGAGCTGCATCTATTGCATGGATTGCTACCTTCCCCTTCCTTACAGTTTATGGCCTTGGCCAGTATGCGGGCCACAGAGGTCTTCCCCACCCCTCTTGCACCGCTAAAGAGATAGGCATGAGCAATCCTGTCGGCCTTAATGGCATTCATTAATGTTTGCGTTATGTGTTCCTGACCAATGACATCCTGGAAAACCTGGGGGCGCCATTTTCTGGCCAAAACTTCATAGGACATCTCTACACCTTAAAATCATTGGAATAATGTATGAGTCTACTCCCACTTTTCCTTTTTAACCTTCCCGAGCTGAAGGCTGACCGCTGATCGCTGAATGCTCCCTAATTGGTCTTTATCAATTAGGGTAACAGAGTGAAGAATGGCGGAGAGAGAGGGATTCGAACCCTCGGTACCACTTTTGGTAGCACACACGATTTCCAGTCGTGCTCCTTCGGCCAGCTCGGACATCTCTCCGCTACCCATCTTCTCCCGGAAACATCGTCTGTGTCCGTCTGTGTGGGTCTGTGGCTAATCCACTACCCATCTGCTCCCGGGAACATCTGTCAAATTAGCAAACCAGTTATATTTTTAAGAAGATTATCACGGCCCTATCAATTCGTCAATTACTCTTTAAGGCGAGTCTAGTACTTCAGGAAGGAGTATCAGGCCAAGCAGATTCAATAGGTATCTTATGGTTAATCTTAGACAATTCATATAGTCAACTACCACCCCGCAAAGCGGGATGGTTTGAGGGTTCAAGGATTCAAGGGACCTAGTGATCAAGGGAAAACCTTATATATTCTCGAACCCTGGAATCCTCGATCCCTGGAACCCTTGCGGCGCAAAAGATCGAACTTAAGTCTTCGCCTAAAGGCGAGGGTTTTTCTCCCAATCCCCGAGTGGGACAATAATTTCAATATGTTATCCTATATCTCCGGGGCGGGGCACACTTAGATCTGAATATAAGGGGAGGTCTCAGACATTTCGCTTATTTATGGCGCTTATCAGCTTTTCTTTGTTTCCAATATATACGGAAAGATCTTAAACGCGGCAGTGATTCTCGATCCCTCACCCGGTTTGCAGCTTCTTTACTGGCAATGATGTCGTCCAGGTGGCAGACTGGAAATCCTTCCACGTCAATATGCCGCTTCCAGGCATCTTCAAATCTTTCTATACCATCAGGAGCAAATACCAGATCAACATCAAATGGGCCGTTCCTGAGTTGCACGAAATCCTTGCCAACCTCGATATCATCGGCCTGTTCATTAGTCAGAGTGAATCCCAATTCGCGCAATGCAGCCACCATAGCGCGGCCATTAGGCCGTGAGCGTTCTACGAACAGGTCCACATCCTGGGTGGTATCAGGGAAACCCAGCAAAATCGCCCCCGATTTTCCTATGAACAGGTACCTTACACCGTATCTGGCAAGGATATCTCGAATCTCTTGAGCCTGACGGTACTCAAACGCGGCCATAGCCTAACCAATCGGGTAATTCTTCTTCACACCAGCGCCGATAATCTTCCATTGTCTCAAAAGCACGATAAGGAGCATCATCTAAGACCGGCTTGTAGGTGTGAATGAAAGCATAACGTAGCCTTATTTCCAACGAACGCCGCGCAGCGGCCTCAAACTCTTCCAACCATTCACCGGGAATATTATTGAACTCTTTAGTTTTCATGAAAAATGGGTAAGAAGATAGTTTTTTACTTATTTTTCCTCATTTTACAAGAAATTATATCAAATGTAAATACCTTCTTTGTCATAGCTATAATCTATGTCAAGCGTCTGGTATGCTATATACCTTTCCCTCTCTCCCAAACTGATACATTTCCTTTCGACCCATAGGCTCCGTGTTCTTCATAAGCAGATAAACAGATATCCTGTTTCATCCTTCTTTCAACAGTTTTTTCCTTAGGTTGCCGAATGGGAGAGAATTGATGGTTTCGTAAAAAGACGAAAATCTATTGCAGACGTCATTCCGGCGAAAACCGGAATCCAGTAAATTCATCTACTTCTGGATGCCAGATCAAGTCCGGCATGACGGTTTTGAGACTTTTTACGAGTAAATCAGAATTGATTTTCCTTGACATTTACATAACTTTTAATATCATTTCAATTGTTTAAATATTTTCCGTCCAATCTTTTAACCTCTATCCAGGAGGTTCCCCAATGGAGAAACACCTCAAAATGATCCAGCCTTGCTCCTGACAGAATGTATGTTCTGTTGGGAGCTAATAACCAATCTGTCTATTTTTACGGAGCGTAAATTCTACTGCTGTTATTCCTCTTTTTGATCTGATCAATTCCACCTCATCAAGCTCCGGTTCTGAATATCGTATCATTTATGAGTCACAACTCTAGGTCGAAGTCTCAAGAGAACTGCCCGTAATGCTTATATGAACCTAATGATAAAGTTGTTTAGCCTAAAAGTAGATGAAGAATGAAGAAGGCTTTAATTAGCCCGCATATTATTTAAAAGATTTCATAATGCAAATACTTCCCAAATACGGAATCTGGATACTCAAAATAGTTATAGTAACTTTGATTGTAACTATATGTCCGGCACTGGAAGTTTCGGCGTCTCCAGAAGAACACCCCCCAGAATATTATCTTATCCCCTCCACAGATCAAAAAATTAAGAAAACTGATCATGAGTCAAAACATTATCAACCAAAAGTTGAAACACGAAAGTTGACTTTAGAGGTAAAAGACAAGCTGATAAATCTTCAAGCTGAAAACGTTTATTTTAAAGAGATACTCAGAGAATTAGAGAAAAAAACAAATATAAAAATCAATATGTTTGAAGGCGTGCAAGACGAGAAAGTCTCTCTGATTGTAAAATCTCTTCCTGCCTATGCGATAGACACCATTCTCAATAAAATGGCATTAAAGAACTTTGCCGTTGTTTATGACCAACAACTAGCTTCTATCGCTGTGTACATTCTCCCCGAGGGCAAAGATATATCAGCGGTTACAAAAGGCAAGTTAGTTATTAAACTTGGAAATTTTCCAACTGGAGAAAATATTGATCGTATCAAGGGAAGAGAAATTGTATCTATTGCTAAGGGGAAAAATCAGATTCCAATCCGATATGTTAGAGACGAGGTTCTATTGAAATTTCATCTCAATGTTTCAAAGTCCGAGATTGATGAGATATTGAGGAGTTACAATTTAGTTGAAATCGTTGACGATACCCTATCGAAGATTGGGTATGTCAAAGTAAGAATCCCTGATGGAAGAGACGTAATAAATGTGATTAAGGAGATGAGGAAAGAGCACAAGCTTAAATTTAATGAGCCGAATTATATATTGAATACACTGATAGCATCAGACCCCCTTTATGACTTGCAGTGGTACGTTTCAGACACCAATTTTGACAAGGCATGGGATAGGGTAAAGCGAAAAACTAGTGTAAAGGTGGCAGTCATTGATTCAGGAGTTGATGGGGCACATCCAGATTTAAAAGGGAAAATATTAAACGGTTATGACTTTGTCAATAACGATACTGATACTTCAGACGACCACGGGCACGGCACCTTTGTTGCAGGTATAATCGCAGCTTCAGCCAATGATATTGGTATCAAAGGTCTATATGAGCATGCACAAATCATCCCTGTAAAAGTTATTGATGAAAATGGACTTGGGACTTACGAAGACGTTTCAAAAGGTATCATATATGCCTCAGATAATGGCGCCAAAGTAATCAACCTGAGCATCGGAGGCTATGGTTTTTCCTTAATGCTTCAGGAAGCTGTGGATTATGCGCTTGAAAAAGGCTGTATCATTATAGCTGCTGGAGGTAATGACGGGATTGAACAGGAAATCTATCCTGCAGCTTACCCTGACGTAATAGGGGTGTCTGCCCTGGGGTATGGAGGCCAGATATGGAGTGGATCAAATCGGGGTAGGCACATTGATGTTTGCGCTCCCGGCCTAAACATAATTTCCACAGGCTTTTATGGTAATTATATCTATGCTACTGGTACATCTGCTTCTGCACCTATGGTTACAGCCCTCACAGCAATGCTTATTTCAGAAAAACCCGATCTTTCAAGTTTGTTTATTGAAAGAACAATCACGCAATCCACAAAAGATCTTGGAGAAAAGGGACGGGACAAAATTTATGGTGAAGGGGAGATTGATTCTCATGCAGCCCTTGAGCATGAGGTAGAGCCTTTTCATGATGTGGCGGTGAGGAGTGTAATCGTAGAACCAATGGTTTTTGAAAAAGGAAAACCAACCTATATTGTGGCCACTCTTGAGAATACTGGAACTTATGAGTCTGAAAATTGTGATGTCGTACTTTATGAAATCATTAGAGAAGAAAAGAAAGAGATTGGAAGAAAAAAGGCTATTACTGTAATTGATAAACTAAAAGTGATTTTTAATTGGAAACCAGAGAGATTAAAGGAAAATATTAAGTTTGCAGTTAATATTTTTCCAGAAAAAGATGAGAATAACTCAAATAACTCAAAAACAACTTACAGTTTTTCCATACAAGAAAGCGATGGTTTATATGTACTGTACAAAAACAGGCCATATGTGCACTCTTGGATAGCATTACAAGCATACAACATTCTTCCCAGTAGTAATTTAAAAAGTGAGATGACTAAAAGCATTCGCTACGGAGCTGAAACCTATCCCTATAATCAGAATCAGCTTGAACCCTATGATCTGCTTTTTGGAGATTCGCGTATTTGGGAAGGGGAGCAATACATTGTTCCAAGCAGCATTTGGAGCACAGATACGAAATCTGGGTCTTCGGTCCTTGAGGGTGCATGGGAAGAAGATGAAGATCATTATGACATTGACGGCCTTGTGTCTATTATTGATAAGAATTCATATTTCAGACACTTCTGGGACCCAGATGTAGGGTATGACTGGGGAATAGATACTTTTGGAGAATTCGGGAGGAATCACAGTGCTTTGTATCAGGCGCAATATTGGTGGAATAAGGCAATCGCTGCATATGCCACAAACAAATCACTTGCCTATTACTATTTGGGTAGAGTTGTGCACTTGTTAGGAGATATGGGAGTGCCTGAACATGTACATAATGACCTGCATCCTGGTAGTCCTGATAGTCCTATGGCAAATTTGATTTTAGATAAAGATGATTACAGCAATTATGAAGAATATACAAAAATATATTACCGCAAAACTACGGGATCGGATTCACCTAAAGACATCGATGCGTTACCTTTGAACCTTCCGAATTCGTATGTGCCGACTAATTACGATTCTAAATTAGCAAAACTCTTTTACAATATGGCGCAATATACACAGCATTTTGATAGTAGCAATACTGATAGTAATTACGGAAATAACAATAGTAGCAACGGTGATGGTAATAACAGAGGTTTTGGCGGTGGAACTATCAACATGGGTATATCCGCGGAGAATGGTACTAAAAACCAAGCTTATAAAGCAATTGCATATTTAAATGAAGGAAATGACAGAATTGATCCAGGAACTACACCAACCATATACTGGAGAAAATATAATTTCTGGTGTTCTAGTTATACCTCAACACGAATCTATGAAGGACCACAATAATAGTACTTATTATGTTGATATATCAAGAGGATATGGGCAGATAGCATTCTCCAATGGACTGTGGGATGAGATGAATAACACGTGTGACACTCTGAGTGTTTATTACACTTATAAAACTCAAATTAAAAATGATATTATATCCAATCCGAAAGATAAACCATATTATCATGGTGTTCCTGATCATTATGTTGATGATCAGGTAAATAGTATCTTCCGAGAAAATATACAGTATGTCGCCACTCTTTATCAGCTTTTCTGGGAAAAAACCCATCCAACTCAACCCCCCAACAAAGCCACAGGTCCAAGTCCGAGCAACGGTGCTACCAATCAATCTATGAGCACAATCATAAGTTGGTCAGACGGTGGTGGGGCCACAAGCTATGATGTCTATTTTGGTACCGATCCTACTCCTGATAGCGGAGAGTTAAAAGGGAACCAGATCTCCACGAGCTATAATCCCGGTACCCTCAACTATTATAGCACCCCTTATTACTGGCGGATTGATGCGAAAAATGCGGCTGGCACAATCACTGGGGATGTCTGGCAATTTACAACACAGGGTGCCCCAACTCAACTCCCCAACAAGGTCACGGGTCCGAATCCGAGCAACGGTGCTACCAATCAATCTATCAGCACAATCATAAGCTGGTCAGACGGTGGTGGGGCTACAAGCTATGATGTCTATTTTGGTACCGATCCTACTCCTGACAGCGGAGAGTTAAAAGGGAATCAGATCTCCACGAGCTATAATCCTGATCTCATTTATGGCACTCCTTATTACTGGCGGATTGATGCGAAAAACTCAATCGGTACAACCACAGGTGACGTATGGTATTTTACGACTGGCTCTCCCTCCTTCTCGGTCAATGGGCCTGTTCCCACAGACGATGATCCGTCATACTTGCATCGAAACGACGGAGACGGAGTTTTCGAAAGCGGTGAAGAGATTCACATTCGGCCGCAAGTGTGTAACACAGGAACAATCAATGCAACTCGCGTCGATGTGGAGCTCTACTATTCAGGTCCAGGAAGTTCACCCGTAGAGATTGAAAGCGGGGATGAGCGCTACGAGGATTTAAGTGCGGGTCAGTGCGGGTACCAGGGGAGCGGCAGGTATTACTATGTATATGCTGCTAACAAAAGTTTCACCGGTTCAGTAGACATAGGCATACGGGTTAATTGGGATGAAAACAACCAGTCCGAACCAATTGAGATTCCCAATGCTTTCCAGCTCTATGTACATCCAGCTCCGGTTATTAGTATAACACGTGACCACTACTTTGGAACCGTATGTACCTGTGAATCTGTAACTAGTACGGCACTGGTATACAATACAGGCAGCAGCACGCTCAATGTCACGGGAATCCAAACGTCGCATGCAGACACAACCGTAGATCCTTCAGGGCCGTTTACGTTAGAACCGGGCCAGAACAGGGAGATTGTGGTCACAATCAATACATGTAACATAGGAGATGGGACTGATATTTCTCGTCAGATCACAGTAAACTCCAATGGAAAGCTTGCTGACAACACACCACCGTCAAACATTTTCGTCATTACCGGGCTCGTAAGCTGCGTGAAGCAGATCCACCAAATTCCCGGTTTGATGGGAGCAGAGAGTCCCGACATTAGCGGTAACTGGATCGTCTATGCAGATCACCGAAACGGAAACATGGACATTTTTGCATACCAGATCAACACAGGTACTGAAAAACGTATTACGACAAATACAGATTCCCAAACCAACCCCAGGATACATGGCAATCTGATAGTCTGGGAGGACTGGCGCAATGACAACGGGGCCTGGTCCAATTGTGATATCTATGGATATGACCTGAGTACCGAGCAGGAGTTTGTCGTTTCGAACCAACCGGTAATGGAGGAACTGATAGGAGTAGACGGCAATATTATAGCTTTTACACGGAGATACGAGGTACTGTATGACGGAGATGGTAGTTTAGGTGGGTACGCATCTAATCTTGTCGTTTATAATTACCTGGAAAATGGACAGGCCCAAGAGGTGTACTCGACAGGCTGGGCCCCAGGTAGCGGGTACGAGGTGAGACAAACAGTTGATGATGACGGTGATTTTGGCGGTGGTTTGCTCGTGTTCGAGCGATATGTTTGGACTTGGTTAGACCAATATGAACGTTGGTCGATGTCCGAAGGTGGACAGTGGGTTGAAATAATTGATTTTGCCAAGGGCGAGACTACTCCCCACTGGGCCAAAGACTACTGGAGCTCATACTACTCCGCGGCAGAACACAGATTTGTTTTTCAAAAGGAGTACGAAGACGAAGATGGAAACGATGGCGATCAGGTCTGGATTTGGGATGACGGGTCGCCCTCCCGTAGATTGACAAAACCTGGATCAGAGGAGGTAGACCACGCTTACAACGTATTGGCGACAGGTGGTAATTTTGTTGTTTATGACAAGGGTAAAGAAGCCATTAACAGAAACAAGCTGTTCTACTGGGATCTTGCCGCAAACCAAGCGGAATACCCGGAATACCTCTTAACCGACCAGGACAGTAACTCTCTAGAAGAGGCAAGGATGGATGGGAGTGCCGTTGTCTGGCGTTCCTTGGACCCCAGTGATTCCCAATGGTACATCTATTATGCTTTCTTGGGTAGGCGTATTTCTGTTTCACCGTCTTCTCTCGACTTTGGCGATGTAGCCGTCGGTTGTTCAGCAGATCTATCAGCCAGTATAACCAACGGTGGCAATGAGGCCCTTATTATATATAGTGTAGCCCTGAATGATCTCTTAGCCCCTCCTTTTTACATTGTGACCGATAGCTGTTCAGGAAGGATCATTTCGCCGGGAGAAATATGCATGTTTACAATCCGCTTTTCACCCAATGCCGAAGGGTCATTCAATGATACCTTTGACATTCCATCGAATGATTCTGTCAATGACCCTATCACGATTACGGTAGGGGGCATGGGCGCAGCCGATAACGATAATGATTGCATTCCCAATGTTGACGACAACTGTCCCAATGATCCTGAAAAGAGTACCCCCGGTGTATGCGGTTGTGGAGTTTCTGATATCGACTCAGATGGCGATGGAACACCGGATTGTCATGATACTACAGCTCCTAACGCCCCTACTGTCGAGGGGACCACACCTACCAATGATATAACACCAACCTGGAGTTGGACCTCTGGTGGCGGTGGTAATGGTACATACCGATATAAACTTGACGATAGCGATCTGAGCACAGGCGCAACTGAAACTACTAGTACTAATTACACACCTGGTTCAGCATTATCAGAGGGATCTCATACTCTATATGTTCAGGAGCGGGATGGTGCTGGAAACTGGTCAAATTCGGGATCCTTCACGATTTTTATAGATAATACTCCTCCAGTGGCCTCAATATCCAGAATCCCTTCGACCAGTTCGACCAATTTGACCGATGCGACATTAACGGTGGGTGGTGAGGATGTGGTTGGTTACAAATATAAGGTGGATGGGGGGAGCTATTCCACGGAGAAGACCATCGGGCTCCAGATCAGCCTGAGCGGTCTGTCAGAAGGTTCTCACACAGTCTATGTGACCGGCAAAGACATGGCCGAGAACTGGCAGACAGAGGCCAGTGCCACAACTACCACATGGACCATAACAATACCTAGTACTACTACATCTACAACCAGTTCGACGACAAGCACGACCACCAGTTCAACCACCACTACCACAACGATACCTGAGACAACCACATCAACGACTACATCGTCAACCAGCACGAGTTCAACAACTACGATTCCTCAGACGACCACAAGCACGACCACCAGTTCAACCACCACTACCACAACGATACCTGAGACAACCACATCAACGACTACATCGTCAACCAGCACGAGTTCAACAACTACTATTCCTCAGACGACAACGACCACGACTACGGTCCCAACATTTGAGATCATCCTTTCACAAGGATGGAACCTCCTTTCCTTTCATCTTGATCCGGATGATTCCAACGTTGAATCGTTATTTGTAGAAAATCCATGCCTGTCATCCCAAAACCCGATCATCTCTATTTGGAAGTGGATTGGGAATAACTGGGAAGTGTATCTGCCGGGAGAGACTGATGGAGGTGAGGCCTATGCGGATTCCAAAGGTTTTGCATTACTGTTTTACATTGATCCTGGAGAGGGTTTCTGGGTGAATGCTGAATTTCCTGACATTATATGTATCACAGGGTCTATACTTGTAGATCCATTCTATTCACTCGATCAGAACTGGAACCTCATTGGCCTGAAAGAAAATCAGATGGTGACTGTGACGGATTTCATTTCAGGGTATGATGAGGTAATCATCTCCATCTGGAAATGGGTTAATCCACATGGGAAATGGGCTGTTTACTTTCCAGAAGATCCCAATTATTGCCTAACTTGGGGCAACCCAAAAGGTTTTGATTGCTTGAAAAATATTGATCCAGGCGAAGGATTCTGGGTGAATTGCACTGAGGCGATAACGTTGGAATAGTTACTGAGCCAAAATATCAAATTACAAACGGATTTCAAGGACAGGCTCAGAAATGGCCCTGTCATTACACCGAAAATGTCCATATCCGGATTTCATATAACTATGATCATTGAATCCATTGATTTTTAATGTTTGTTTTGCTAATCGAAACAGAATCCGGTATCTCAAAAGTAACATTATGCTAATCCGAGTATGACGGCATTGAAGAAAGCTGTAGATAATATGAGAGGGTTAAAAAATAGTCTCATTACGAGGTCATTACAGTGGTTTCAGGAAGTTAACATATTGATATTATTTATGTAAATTGGCGGAGAGGGTGGGATTCGAACCCACGTGCCCCGCTTCTAACGGGACAAGTCGATTTCGAGTCGACCCCGTTACGACCACTTCGGTACCTCTCCGAGAACAGTTTTTTCCCCCCTGCGAAGTTGGAAAAATTCTTGTAGCAGCTCACCACATTCTTTTTCCATAATTCCGGATACAACCTCTATCCTGTGATTGAAACGGTTGTCTGTTGTGAGATTATAAAGGGAACCCGCAGCGCCTGTTTTTGGGTCAAAGGCACCAAATACCAATCTGGAAATTCTGGCATTGATGGCTGCACCCATACACATAATACAGGGTTCAATGGTGACCACGAGTGTCGTGTCTTTAAGTCGGTAGTTATTGTAAAATACACCCGCAGCCCTCATCGCCAGAATCTCTGCATGAGCTGTGGGATCATTAAGGGAAATGGATTGATTATGGGCTTTTGCCACAATCTCTCCATCCGGACCCGTCAAAACAGCTCCTACCGGAACCTCTCCACTATTTAGACCCTTTTGAGCCTCCTTGATGGCCTGTCTCATCAAAGGATAAAAATCATCGGGCATGATATTATAATTTTGTCACTGCCCAGCTATTTGGGCCGAAGACTGAAGGCTGAAGTATTTTTCAACCAGAAAGGAATCCAAATCGCTGCCCGGCGCATTTGAGAAGTCAAACCGCACAACTTTTCTCTCGAAAACACGATTACCCGATAAACTCATACCGCTACCTCGTCAGCCAACTCAAGTGCTTGAAATTTTGTGTGATCCCGCATCATTTGTCCCTATTAGCCTTCTACCTTCAGTCTATCCACCTGAGTATTTGCAAATTTTTATCATTTCTGGTTTTTTCCGTCAATCTGATAGTTTTGTAATAGTTCAGCCATACTCGACAGGATTAACAGGATTTACATGATTTTTCTGATCCTACTGATTTCAGTTCTAAAATAATTGTATCATTTACTATAATATCAGCAACAAATTCTCCTAC
>Ga0180009_10002290_pt1 | contig 22608 bp, 23 predicted proteins | sample OS_PC_MetaG_FD_123537 | JGI IMG/M metagenome (GOLD analysis project Ga0180009, IMG submission 123537) | Groundwater microbial communities from the Aspo Hard Rock Laboratory (HRL) deep subsurface site, Sweden - OS_PC_MetaG | ecosystem: Environmental > Aquatic > Deep subsurface > Groundwater...
AGGTACTGATAGCCTAACTTCTGCAATAATTGTAAGGCAGGTATTTGACTGATGTGGTCTTCTTTGAAACTTGGTGTATCCATGTTTTAACTTTTTGGGGAATTCAAGCTCCTTTATGGAGAACTCTTATCTCATTATCGTTTTTCCATTTACAGAGAATTCCATCCTCAATACGGAGAATTCCCATCTTCCTTTCATTGCTATTTATTGTACTGCTATTCTGATGCATAAGCATGAGTAACAGTTCTTGTTTCATCATTAATAACATCATTACAAAGAATTCTACTACCATTATTACTTGTAATATCTCTTCTGCCATTTCTACTTTATGGAGAATTAGTAACACTATATGGAGAATTAACTTATTCATGTTTATCTCGTAACTCAGCAATAACTCTACCTACAAGAACCTCACCTCTTAAATCCTTATTCTTATCACTAACAGAATATTTAGCTCCTTTATATTTACCATCTACTTTTAGTATATCGTCTTCTATCAGTTTTTGAAGTAGATATTTTATTTGATTCCTAGATAGTGAATCAGACAATGCTCCTTCCAACTCTCCAACTTTCAAAGCATTTCCCTGCATTACCAGAAGCATTTGTTCTACTTCTTTAACAATGTATCTTTTCCCAATCTTTAAACTCTCGTTTAACAAATTATGATATTCTTCTGATAATGTATATCGATTGGTATGACCCGAAACTCGTTGTAATAATCCGGTTTTTTCTAGCTGGGTAACTATTTCCGGTTTCAAATGCTGAAATATACCCTGTCTAATTTTACAAAGCGTGATAATTTGCTCTACTCCAAGTTTTGGTTCTTTATTGCTATTTTGGTATTGACTGACGAAAACATGAAAAGCCTTGTCAATAATTTCAGTTCGTAGGGTTAACGACACCTGAAACAGATCAGAACTTTTATAATCGGGTTCTGATTTGCCTTCAGATAGGGTGATAGAAAATATTTTATCAACACCCTGACCACTACGTTCTACCAATCCCGTTTTTTCTAATATCTCTGTCATTAAACGACTTCGTGGAGTACTACTAACCGTAAGAATGTTTTCAATGGTAACGCCTTTTGGGAAACCGCCCGGGTTATTGATCGTTATTTTGTTTGGAAATTGTTTGATAACTATTTCGCTTGTCATGGTATAGTCTCGATGGGCAATGGCATTAAGAACTGCCTCACGGATAACAGCCTCATTAAAATCGTATAAATCGAAAATGTATGCCCCAGATTGTACAGGATATTTTTTATTTAAAGTGGGTTGGTTGATCAATTTCCAAATCTCATTAATGGCAACAAAAATTGGTTCTTCAATGGATATTCTTGAATCACTGTGGATTTGTGCTTCAGTGTTTCGAAACTCCCAAATGGTTTTACATTGAGGGAGCTTTTGCTGAATAATTTCTTTTTTACCCAAAAGTATCAGGGCAGCGTAATTGAGCTTTGCGGCATCCAATAATTTCAAATCGGTTAAAACCTGTTCTGTGCTTAATTGCATGAAGCCCGGATTTTTTTGTTTGCGGGAATAGTTGTCTCTCAGAATTTTAATCGCTGCCTCATCGAGGTCAGTTACAGAAATACCATCACATATTTTTGCCGAAAAATCAGGCTCTTGTTCCTGAATTATGGACAAATACATTTCATCAGACATGCGCTCCAATCCATCACCAACTCGCATTAACGGGACATCGTTAAAATAAAGCACTTTACCAACCGGACGCGAAGGGATATTAATTACCAACACCCTTTTGTTTCCGTCAAACATAACTTCGGTAGTTATCCTTATTCCAAGGTCACGGTAAACATCCTGCTCTAATTGGCCTTCTCTACCTTCAAATGCTTTCGAACCGCAAACATCATGCGGATGTGCATCTTTCAACCCAAAGACCAGATAGCCGCCTTTTTCGTTGGCAAAAGCCACGGTATAACCCAAAACACTTTTTCGGCTGCTATTGTAGGCATATTGGTTATTGGCCTCTTTAAACTCAACTTTGTCTTCGCTTTCTTTCAGGTGTTTTAATTGATCGATAGTCATAATCTGTTACTTTACATATTTCTTAAGTTCAATCTCTGCATGAATCTTGTCAATGATTAGTTTAATCACTTTATCAAGTTCGCTTCCATCTGAATAATTAGCAGGTGCAATATAATCTGCCCTATTTTGAACAATAAGTTCTTCGCAAATTTGTTTTGGAGACTTCCTGCTTTTTTTTGCCCGTATTTTTGGATTATAAACAGCTATCGCTTTTCCTCCCTGGTATTTAATCATTTTCATTGCCGGTACGTCTGTTTCACCATCACCGATATATATCATTTGCTCGAAAGGAATGTAACGGTCTTTATCGGGCATGAACTTATTAATTTCCTGATTATCGAAAGAGTTATTAATTCCTTTGTTTATTCTAAAAAGGTATTGGGTTTTATTGGTATAGTTCACTGCCAATGCCGGCCATACTGCTACCCCACTTGCATTATATTCGAAGCCTGACGCAAAAATATTTTTGAAATACTTTGAAATCTTTGTCCCTTTAACAAATTCACGGAGACCTGATGAAATAATATGATGCTCAATAATAATTCCATTCTTTTTGGCATAAGTATTAATCCTTTCAAAGAAAGTTTCAACACCATCGAAAAATGAAATACTTTTCCCGTAATTGATGAAGTCTGTTTTTCTGATAGGCAGATTTTTATTGTTTGCTTCATCAATTGTTATTTGCATATATGCTAAAATTTCATCCATATCATGTTCCTTGGCCTTTTTCTTGGCATTAGCCCAAAATGCTTTTGGTTTTATTCCCAAAGCAGGGAGGAAGTTGTGCTCTTGCATATTGCCGGGAGCTAGTGTTCCGTCAAAGTCGTATGCGATTGCAATGCGTTGTTGTTTTTTTGCCATTTACATTTATTTTTATGGTTTCCACTAATTACTCTTGTCGTTTGGTTGAAATATTCTGAGCATATCAATTTCATCAATATCGTCTATACTTAAACATTCCTCCCACCCATTTTTTTCTGAAAATTTTCTACGTTTAAAAATCGCTTTAAAAAAATCATCTCTATCAGAATTATCCCATTTTTCGAGTATTTTACAATAGACTTTTGGCGGGAAATATTCTATTCTCTCCCTAAACATTATTCCTTTGCTCCTGAGTACTGTTTTTATTACCTTTATTCGGCTTTTAGCTATGCCGAGTTGGACAACTGCTCGATGAAATGAATTGTATGTGTAATGATCATTATTGTCTATTAAATTGGCCAAAGCAGAAAAATCATCATTAATCCATACCTTTTTTCCTTGCTCAAAAAAATTAAAGAAATACTGAGCATCATTTGAATCATAATCAAAGGTATATTTGAAAATCCCAGGATAATTTCGTAGGTCATGTTTTTCTGATAGTTTTAACGAGAATGCTTTTTGAAGTCCTGGCCTTTTAAATGGCTGTAGCCCAATAGGATTTATTTCATTTCCCCACCTAATTGGAAAACAACTTGTGGTTGCATTTACACTAAAAAAGTTTGTTAGTAAGATGTATATCACACCCTTCTGCTTAAAGGTTTCATTGTATGGTTCGTATTTTTTTGTTTTGCTATTACGGTGACATGTTGCAAAAAAACCGGCAACCAAAGGATTAGAAGAAAAATCCATCAAATCGGTTTTAAACCCATAATGCTGAGCTAAACCGTGTGTATCAATAAAGAAATGATGCTGTTTTTTTAAGATTTTGACAACAGGGTGTTGATTTAGCATTTGTTCAAATTCGAAGAGTTTAATTTGTGAAATAATAAAATTTAATTCCGAAATTCCTTCTCGATAAATTGTTGGTTTACTGCTAGGGAACTCCTTCTGCTCACCCCTGTATAATCTTGCATAGTCGCGTTTAATCGGTAAAAGATAAAATTTACCATCAGGAAACTTAACCTGTTCAAATGCGTAATCAGGTATGTCCACAAGCTCATTCAATCCATCCAATGTTTCTATCCTCTCTTTGTTTTCAATTATATTGATTTCTTTCATCAAATCGAAAAATGAGTCAAAGTGATGTTGAAGAGGAAGTAATTGAATAGTAGTGTCCATAGCTGCAATTTTTAAAAAAACAATCGTTTCTTCCCCGTTAACAGTACCTGCATCATGCCCTTTTTCTGCTCGCGCAGTTTTTCGGTTTTGGTTTTAAGGAGTTGTATTTCTTTATCGGCGGCTTGGAGGACTTGAGCTATTGCGGTTTGCTCTTCAAATTGAGGGACAGTGATTTTTAAAGAGAAAAAATCAAATGGTGTGACATTTAGTAACCCATGAGCACGACCTCCTTCATGAGCAATTTTTGTAAGGCCTTTATCTAAATAATTTGCCTCAAAAAATTGTTCAAAATAGTTCCCGTTAGTTTTGGTTTCATCTTTTATTCCAAAACAGATATAAAGGGTTGTTACAACAGCTTTATCAAAATCATTTAGCCTTTTGGTTGCACCCCATGGATAGCCATTTGAATAGCTTTTATTGTAGCAAAATTCACCTTTTTTGACTAAGAAATAATTATCAAGAATTTCACTGGCAATTGTTTTGTTAAAGAAATCGGTTTGTCTAATGAATCCTCGCTGAGCTGAAATAGTAACAACATTGGTATTTACTTCACCGTTTTTTCTTGTGATTCTATTAAAAATATCTTTTAGAGCCACTTCTCTCCACTCCCCACTAAACCCCTTCAATCTTTTCTTTCCCGTTAATAAATTTTGCATCAACCAAAGTTTGCGGAGTTCTTTTTGGGCAATGAGTTGGTTGTTTTTATTAATGGCAGTGTCCATTAAGCTTAGGACGTGGGCTATGGCGCGTTGTTCGGGGAGGGGGGGGAGTTTTATGGAATAAGGAGTAATATGTTTGTTGTTAATTTGAGGTATTGTTGATGTGTCAGCGATTTTATATAGTTTTTCAAACGTTATTTGATAATATAAATACTCATTATTTAAAATTTCAGAATTTGAATAAATCGCCATTAAATTGCTGTCCATCTGAACTTCTAAAGTATTAATACGAACTTTATTATTTAAAATTGCAGCTCCTCTTTTGGGAAATATTACAGAATTTTCCGGCACAATATGTTTTTCATCATCTGAAAATTGACGACTAGTTTCTTGATACTTTTTACAATTATTTAAATCTTCGACTTTTAAATATGGGTACTTTCCTTCATTTTTTAGATTAAAAAGAGAAGGGCTGTTCCCACTAACTATTTCAACAAGTACTCCTAATTTCTGCACCTTCCAATCACTTGGAATCGTAGTATTATAAAAGGGTTTGGTATTGTTGTTTTCGGTTTTCATGCTTTACTTAAGTTGGTGGTTTCTGCAAAGGGGTGCGCAAAGGGTGTTTTTATAAAGGGCAGACAATCAGGGTTGTTTTCTTTGTAAAGCGTTTGCAAAAGCGCTTGCGTTTGCAAAGAAGATTGCAAAGAAGAATTTTTTAACACTTTGGTTATTGGTGTGTTTTTGTTTGAAAAAGTTGCTACACCTTTTGCCAGCAGATTGTAAAACCATTGAATACTATGACGGGTTAATTTTTCCATGTCATTAATTATTAGTTTGATACGGAACCTTTTGTTTGATATCCCGATTAGCCAGAATAGCAGTAATTAAACAGGGTTTAGTATTGTTATTTTCCATCTAGTTGAAAGCTTTTTAAAATTTGGTTTAATACGTCTTGCGGGTCAATTGTACCCAGCCCTAAAGCTTTAAAAAGTTCTTTGCCTGGCAAATTATCGGCTGTAGCTGCAACAAATTTTTGTAAATCGGATTTTAGGGTTTGGGGCAATTCAAAAACATCAGCTGTTGTAAGAGTAACAGCTAACCTGAAAATATCGCTTTTGTGTTTTTGTATTTTCTTACTATCAATATTTTCGCCCTGGGCTTTGCGGGCTGTCATGTCGTTAAATGCCCGTGCTTTTAAACAAATGAGCGATTCGGTATTGGCCAAATGCACTTCGTTTTCATCAATATAACTGTGTGTTAAAATATAATTGTAATAATCATCACTTAACAAAATGGCAGAAAGGCTCACCAGTTCAGCTTCAACAGGAATTGGAGTTAAATGTGCAGGTTCGTTTAACAAAACAGCTTCGGGCCTTCGTGAGAATAGCTCAATCATATCAGGAAATGCTTTAATTCCCGGATTGTAAAACCGATAATATTGCGGTTTACTAGAACTTTTTTCTTGATGTTCATAATTCCCATCAAGTACAAATTGCCAAAACTGCATTACAAATTCGGTTGTTAAGGCTTCAACCACTAAAATCATATCAATATCCTTGGTGCCTTTGGGCTCAAAACCGGCATCTTCCATTATGATGTCACGGGCTGTTCCACCAATAATCAGGTAGTTACCAGGAAATGCTTTAAAATATGCTATAAATGAATCTAATCCTCTTACCATTGTATTTGTTCAATTATTTGTTCCAGTGCCATTTCGATACGTTCGTCTGTTGTCTCTTTATAGGCGAGGTATAAAGAAAGCGGATCCACATAATTTGTGTCAGTTAAACTATTCGGATCGTATCGCCACAGCTCAATTTTGTAATCACCATCGTACTGACTGGTTTGTTTAATCAGTCCTTTCTTCTCCAACCTTAAGAACTCAGTATGATTGATTGCGTAATGTTTGAGGTTATCATTATTCAAATCAGTATAATAGGCCAATGCGTTTATGTTAGTGATAAATATTAAATCTTCAGGTAGTTCATCATTAATGAACAATGTCCTTTTTATTGGCGGTTTCATAAAAGGCATGGCCTGCTCCCAAAGCTGCTTCTTGTCTAGCGGAAGCACCAGTGCTTTTTCTTTTGTTCCTGCTGTTGTACACAACTTAAGATCAACCAGGTTTTCAACTGCCCGGCTAATGGTCAAATAAGAATAACCCAACAGCCCGGCTATTTGCTTATAATTAAGCCCGTCCATTGGTTTTTTTAGGATATGGTATAGTATGATGACTTGAGCTGCAGGTTGTAAGTTTTCGGTGTTCACCTGAACTCTTGGCAGATATTCCTTTAAATCAATAAGCAATTGAGGGATAAAGATTTGTTTGTCTTTAATAATGAAATTTACTTTTTGCTGAATAAGCCTGTTTCTGTCGTATGCCTTCATATCAGTTAACACGAAAATAATCGGGCTATTGAGTTTCTTTTCCAGCAATATCATTTGCTTTTTGTATTGCAGAGGAGTTAGCTGCTCTGCCGTTGCTTTCTCAAGAAGAAATACTTCTTTGTTAAACATTACAGTTTTCCAAATTTCGTAGGTATTCAGGATGTAGAAGGGAAGGTTATTGAGTTCTTCCTGTTTTACCCTCATTATACTGGTAGCTATTCCTAATGTTTCCTGTACATATTTTATTACGCTTTCCATCACCTTTTTTTATTCGTTGTTAACTATGCCTTATCGCAACTTTATTTAGATTATTGGGATCCTCTTTGATAACATGCTTTTTATCTCCATCGTTATTATCATTAATAATGCATGTTATCATATCATCATGATAATGCGCAAATGTATTGATAATATCTTTACTATTAACCATTAGTTATATCTTAACAACCATATCATTACTAAAATCATTGTGTTCACCATAAGCTACATACCCAAGTTGATTAGTTATGACATGAGTGCCAGCTATAGTAAAGTCCTTGTTATTAATATGGGTATGGCCATAAATCCAATATTTTGGGCCCATCCTCTCAATTAGGTCAAACAATTCAACTGCAAAAGCTTCGTTTAAAGCATCTCCTTTATATTTTTCAGGATAATTGTAAAAGGTAGGTGCGTGATGACTAACTACCACGCTTTTGTTGATTTTAGTCAGAAGCGCTTCTTTGAGAAAACTGGTGCATTCTTCATGAATCTGGTTATATTGCCAGGTTGTCAACTTATTTCCCTCCGACTTGATCACCTGAAAGTCACTCAAGCTATTTTCTATTTTCCATTGATTTGTCATGCCAATGTGAGACCATAAAGTGGAAAAGATTAAATCCACTTCACCGTGGTGAATAACAGTGTTATTGAGTAAATGTACATTTTCTTTAATCTTCTCGTGAAAAGCACCAGTTCTGTTTTTCAAGTCGGAATAGTAATATTCATGATTTCCAGGAATCCAGTAAGTGTTTTCAAAATGGTCGGAAACATAACTAAAGAAGTCATCGTGTTTATTCATTACAGCAAAAGGCACAATATCACCAGACAAAACCAGAATGTCTCCAACTGGTTTTAGAGGATTAGCTTTCAGAAACGCTTTGTTTTCAGGGAACTCTATATGTAAATCTGATGCGTATTGTATTTTCATTATGAATTATGAATGATAAGTGATGAATTATGAATGATAAGTGATGAATTATGAATTGGGTTTCTTGCGATCAATACTTTTAGGTTCTTTTACTTTTTCAAGTTTCTTAATGCTATCCTCTACTGGCAAATCCTCGGGCATTGTGCCTCCAATTTCCTCAATGGTTTTGCGGACTTTTTTACCAATTTCGTAATGTGTTTTATTGGCTTTTGTTTTGCCTTTAATTTTGTCTTTTCTCAGTTTCTCTTCAGTTTGCGTTGCGCGGAAAAGATTTGCTGCCAATTCGGTACTACCCATGTGGTCGAGTATGTGCTGGCTCTTTTTTAAGCCCTTAACCGCATGAATTTGTTTTGCGCCTAATCCGCCATACAAGCCCATATATCCATGGTTCTGGAAAATGGCATACTCAACTGGTTGAATTACTCCGGCATCTTTAGCAGCATCCGCTAGTTGGATATTATGCTGCTTCATTTCGTTGCGAAGAAATAGCCGTCTTTCATCCTCGGCGCTCAGTCGGTTGTACTCGTCCATTTGCTGTATTTCCTGCAAACGGGTTTGTATTGCAAAATAAGTTTGGCCTTGAGCCACCACCTCTTTTCCTGGATCTGCATTTTGCACTATCAGGTAACAAGCGTAGCGAGACAGTTTTACGCCATCTTCCATTGGCCGTTTTGCCCCAGAACCAATCTTGACCATTTCGAGGAAGTCCTCGAAATGGTTTTCTATTTCTTGACCACTATTTACACATGCTTCCTTTGCCTTCTCAATGACAGGTTTAAAATTCCTGTATTCAGAATATTCGAGTATTTTACTTAAATCACGAGCAGACCACCATTCATTGTTGTTGTCGTCAACATTCTTGATCTTTTCAAACACAGTATTGTTGGGTCTTTGAATTTCTTGTGTCATGGGTTTTTAGATTTTAATCCATTAATTCTTTTAGGTAAATATCCATTTGAGCCTGAACATCCTTCAATTCACCTTCGAGGTTTTCTATTTCTTTCTGAACCTCAGCGATATCCACTTCGGCTTCTTCTTCATAAGTGTCCACATAGCGAGGTATGTTCAGGTTAAAATCATTTTCCTGTATTTCCGCAAAGGTGGCTACATAACTGAATTTGTCCTCAATAATACCGGCTTGAAATTCTCCTTTATTGAATTTTCGGTAATTATCCACAATGCGGTCTATATGGGTGTCATTCAACTTATTTTGGTTTTTTGCTGAATCGTAACCTTTACTGGCATCAATAAACAATACATTGGTATTATCAACCTTTCCTTTATTAAAAATAAGAATAGCAGCCGGTATACCCGTACCAAAAAAGAGGTTGGCAGGTAATCCAATTACAGTCTCCAGTATATTTTCTTCAATGGTTTTCTGGCGGATCTTTCCTTCGCTTGCTCCGCGAAACAAAACTCCGTGGGGCACTACAACACCAACTTTTCCTGTGTCTTCATAGGTGGTTTCAATCATGTGGGTAATAAATGCCCAGTCACCTTTGCTCTTCGGTGGAACGCCACGCCAAAAACGGTTGTACTGGTCGGTTTCGGGGTCGTAGGAAATGGTTGTTTTATCTCCATCCTTGTCTTCAACTTTGCCCCATTTGTCCAGGGAGAATGGTGGATTGGCCACCACCGTATCAAACTTCATTAAAGCATCGCCTTCTTTTAGTTTGGGATTGCGAATGGTATCACCCCAACGGATGGTTGCATTGTCGAAACCATGCAAAAACATATTCATTACTGCCAAAGCCCATGTACTGCCGTTAGCTTCCTGTCCGTAGAGCGAGAAATTAGGTGAGCCTACTTCATTGCCTGCCTTAATCAATAAAGATGCTGAACCACATGTTGGGTCGCATATTCGTGAGCCCGGTTTCGATTTGGTGAGCTTTGCAATTAATGTTGAAACTTCTTTAGGTGTAAAAAACTCACCTGCTTTTTTTCCTGCATCGCTGGCAAAACGCTCTATCAGGAACATATATGCACCGCCAATGATATCGTTCCCGTCAAGGTGCGAAGGCCGCAAGTTCAGTTTATCCTGATTAAAGTCGAGCAGTAGGTTTTTAAGTCTGGTGTTTTTATCCTTTGGTTCTCCAAGTTTGGAGTTATTAAAGTCAATGTTTTGGAAAATGCCTGCACCATCTTCACTGAATAATTTATCACGGTTGGCTTCTTCAAGGTCGGTCAACGCAATATTTATTAATTCGCCAATATTGGCTTCATTGCGGCTATCAAACAGAAACCTGAAATGGCTGTGTTCAGGCACTACAAAACGTTCGTGCTGTATGGCTCGTTTTGCCCTTTCGTGTTCTCCGTTGTATTTTTTCAAATAGGCTTCGTACTTATCATCGTGTACATCGCTTAAATACTTTATAAAAAGCATGGTAAGTACATAATCTTTATAAACACTGGGGTCGATGCTTCCGCGAAATGTATCGCAGGCTTTCCAAACTGCGTTGTTAATGTCTTCTTGTGTTACTTTCATTATGAATGATGAGTTATAAATTATGAGTTATGAATTTTTTGTTTGCTGGTTATGATGGCACTTCGGAGCATTTTTAAAAGTTCTTGTGCTTCGGGATGGATGGAGTTGAATTCTTTTTCAGTTAAGTATCCTGATTGAAAAAGAAGTTCAATCCAATACATTGTTTCATCACATTCTTTTTGTGATATTGACAGTTTATGAATAAAATCTGCTTTGCTTTGCGCATTCTGAGCCTCTCTAATATTGGCTCCAATAGAAGTTCCTGAACGCAGTAGTTGTTTGCTTAACACATATTCTTTTTTCTCTTCCGAAAAGAATTTGTACAATGAGACAATTCGCAAAGCAAACTGAAACGACTTGTCTTTTAAAGGGTTTGGATTTTCATTCATAATTCATCACTTATCATTTGATTGAATTTATTAATAGTTGCTGAATTTCTTTCTCTCTAAGGGTTTCGATTTGCCTTTTTAATTTCTTTTCTCTGTTCCGAAGATTATAAATGTTTAAAATCAATTCTTGTTTTTGAATATCAGGTACGAATATTTCTAATTCAGACAATACCGATTTCGAAATGGAGGAAATAGAAGTTCCCCTGGCATAACCTTTCAAAAACAATTGTGTGTCTGGATGATTTAAAAACCAAGTCAAATATCCCGGAAGTATATTTGGGACTTGCACCCGGATTACAAAAAATGAAGTAGAAGCCACAGCAGGCAAATTATCATGCTTATACCAGGCTGCAAAATTCTTTGTTCCTTTAGCCGCAAATAACACATCTCCTTTTTTTAGTAAGTGCTTGTCAATTTTACCGTCTGCATTTAAATCAGGATACAGTGTTTCAGCAAGGTCACCATTTGCATCAAAATGTTTAGATTGCAAATAAACAATCTCACCTTTTTGGACTGGCTTTGCAAAGACGCCAGTTTGTATTGTTGCGATATCTTTAAACAGAGTTTTCAATATTTATATTTAAGTATTACGTCTACAAAAGTACATGTAATATTTATGCCAATCACACAAAAATAAATATATTATTAAGTATTGTGTCTACAAATTAATTTTTTAAGTCTGACCTACAGGTTTTATCAGTTTTATAAGTCTGCATTAAGTCTGAGATTCTGGTTTTTATTTCCCTTATTTTTTTTATTGATTGTGTATCGTGTGGCTATACTGAATTCTTCCGTTTATTTCCGTTATATTTCTAGGTGTAAAATACATAATTAAAATCTGTGTTTGTCAACCGGAGCAAGGATTTCATTCCGCAGTCGCGGGAGGGGACAGTGAATTTTTTTCATGGTCATTGTTTTATGGATTATAGAAGCTCAAAGGTAGATACTTTATTTTAATTTCAAATGATCATCTAGATTTTTTTATTTTCTTGACACCAAGTAAACATCTGAAAAAAATGTTGGTTGGACAGGTGAGTTAGGCGATAATCCGGGTTATTTGATTGACATTCCGGATAATGTTTGCAAACTTTGCAAACTTCAATGTTTGTAAAGTGTTGTAAGGTAGTGTGTTATGATAATGTTTGCAAAGTTTGCAAAGTTTGCAACCTTGTATATGTTTTTTACACTTTTTCGTATAAACCGGTTCCTGTTTTTCTGAGTTTAGATTCCAATAGCTTTTTTAACAGGCCATCGATGCTTCGGGTACTTAGGTGATACTGATTACCCTGGGTGATGGCGTCGGCTCTACTGAAAGTTGAGGGAAGTGAATTAAAGAAGGCTTCTTTGTTGGGGGCTTCTGAAAACATGACTTTGTTTTCTTCTTTGGGAAGACTATTAAAAATGATCAGGCTATGTTCCAGGTAAAGTTTAGATAGCCTTAAGGCTAAATCAAAGTCCTGGTCGGAGCAGACCATTTCTTTTACCTGAATGTTTAATTCATAGTTCCGGAGTGTGGTAAATATCATGGCCATCCGGTAAAGTAATAAGCCTAATCGTTTAACTATGCTAGCCGCATTGACATTATTAAAGGTGGTGACCTGGCAAAGCATGTGAGTAAAGGATTCATTAAGCTTTATCCATTGTTCCGGAGTGAGGATAAATGAAGATTTCTGATCTGACATCAGTATACTCATATGATAAATGTCCATTGCCAGTTTAGAGAAAGTCTCTGAAAGATTGGGAAGACCCGGTTGGGGAGACACATCGTTCCAGACGGGTTTGGCTTTATATACATAAAATAAAAAACGGCTAAAGAGGCCATCATCAGCAGACGAGATTAAACCTAAAATCTGGCTGGGAGTACCAGTAAGGGCAACCGATAATCTGGGATTTTTTACTTCCAGGTATTGATTGTCCATTTTACGAGAACTGGAAATTGTTTCATGATGAAAGGCTTTGCGCAGCATATCCGAATAAGAACCCCAATCCTGTTTTAGAATATACCCCATTGTATCGGCTTCCGTTTCACAGATGACCCCGGCACCACCGTTTTCATTTAAATGATTTATTACCATGGCATAACTGGAATTAGCCGGAATATAAAAAACTTTAAAGGCCGGTCGTTTAGGAGGGTCCTCGTCAGGATTACTATTTTTCTTTCGTTTAGTATGTTTATAATACTGCAGTTCCTTTTGATACTTTCTTTCTTGTTTTTGACTATCTTCCAATAGTTTAGATTGAATAACACTACCCAGTAAATGACTATATTTTAAGGAACCCTTTCCGGAAGCAGGAGGAGCAATGATAAAAGAAAAGATGTTTGGATAAACTCTTTGACGATTATACTCTCCAGTCACATGAGGAATACATGCACTTAAAATACTTAAGGCTCCAGTAAAAAAAACATCTCTTTCTCTTGGATCCAAAAAACAAGATACTCCCCGTTTTATTATCTCAGGCATGAGGTTATAATCATCCTCAGAAATGATAGGCGAATGAGTTAAAAAATCATCATCATTGACAAAAAAACCATAAGAGGTTGCAAACTTTGCAAACTTTGCAAACTTTTCATTTTTTTTGAAAAAAACGTTTGTGATAATCGTAGATAACTCATTGGAATCAAGGTCGTAACGTTCGCTGCAAAGTTCAAGCGTTTGCGCTACCGGGATGCCATATTGTTTGCAAACATTTGCAAGACGAAAAATAAAGTTATTTCTATTGCCATTGATATAGTTTGTCGTTTTTTCAGTGATATTCACGCAGTTAGCAAATAATTCGCGATAATCAGCGGAGCTGGAGGCCAGTTTATCCAGGATAACCTCATCACTGGTTACCTCGAAGATAGTTGAGTTAATATTCAGGTATAAATCCGGGTCGTAAGAAAGGAAGCAAAGCCTGGGAATGTCCTTAACAGACCGGTCAGAAACCGTGTCTGTTTTTTGCTCATAGAATTGAGTCACCTGGTTGAAAGCTTGTAAGTGGTTCTCGATGGTGTTGTTTGTGAGAACAAACACTTTGAGGCCGTTACCGGAAGGACTGATAAAAGAAGCGAAAGTAGACGGAAGGCTATCAATTTTGCTTCGCAATGAATTTAGATCCTCTGTAACGTTATCGAAGTCAAGGCAGATAACCGGGTTATAAGTAATGAGGTTATCCAGCTTGCGTTTTTCGGAAAAGACCGCTGAAGGCGTGAAAGCAGGAAGAGATTTTTTTAAGTTGTCGGCCTGTTTCTTTTTTCCTTGCTTGACCAGGAGCCTGATTTTGTTGATTGTGATTTCAAGTTTATTAGACTTGACAGATGTAAGCACCGCATGTAATGGAAGGATCCCAATAGGATTCGCGAAATTGCGAAACACGGTGGTTTGAAGATCGATCATAATTTGTTAATTTTTTGTAGGGTTGATATAAATGAAACTATTCTTTAACCGGATTTCGGAGAATAAACAGACCATTAAATCTACAGAAAATGCAAAATTAGGCAGTACTGGCAGCAAGAAAAGAAAAACTAGTTTGTTTTAGATTAACGACAGAAAAAGAGTACTAAAAAATGGAAAAAAATTTTACAAAAAACACGCTATTTTGTCATAATTTGGAAAGTGATGTCTATTTATTCGGGCGTCATATTACAATATTTTGATGTTAAATTAGTGATGAACGTTCAGGAAACAAGCCTAAAAAGCACCCAAAATACTGAATAAAGCCGATTTTGCCATTGGGTTTTAACTTTAGGCCTTTCAAATATAGACAAATTATTAATAAAACGCACAATAGGACATGAATAAAATGATTCAATTTGTTTGTATTTGAATATTAATAAGTCAATAATTAATAATTGAGTATAAATTGCAAAAAGCAGTAAAATTAATGAGCGAATTATTTTGTAATATAGAACATATGTTGTATTTTAGCTGAGATTATTCAGCATTCAAAATGAGAAAAAAGGTGTTAGAATAAGAGAGAATTTGAGTATTAACTAAAAATGAAAGTCATGGAATTGGCCACGCTAGCAGACCTCGAACAATGGAAGAATGAGATTGTTCGCGAAGTCACTAATCTGATTAAAGGTGAAATCCCACAACCGGAAAAGTGGGTAAAATCCGGAAGAGCGAAAGAGATATTGGGGTGTTCGCCCGGGACCTTGCAGAATTACCGACAAAATGGGATATTAGAGTTTTCGAAAGTGGGGGGAACCCTTTATTATAGCATGGAATCGATTAAAAACACATTGGATTTAAACAAGCGGAATGTTGTCTAGCGTTTAAGCCTGGTAAAGATAAATAGGTTGGAAAGGATCGCCTATTATTTAGAGCAGCCTACCCCGGAAGCAGGAAGCCGGGAGTAGGTTGTTCTTTTTTTTTTGGCCGGAAGGAATCCTCTAACTCAGGGTTAGAGGATTGAGGCTGTCGCTTACAAGATTAGCATCACATGACTTTTTTGATTTTTTGCACCGGATTCATTTTTTCTTTGAGGGCTTTCATGTCGTTTGAGATTTTTGTATCGACCACTTTGGAATAGATCTGGGTGGTTTTAATGGAGCTATGGCCCAGCATTTTTGAAACGGTTTCGATAGGAACGCCATTGGCCAGGGTGACAGTGGTGGCAAAAGTATGGCGAGCCAGGTGCATGGTTAGGTTTTTTGTGATGCCGGTGATGTCACCAATTTCTTTTAGGTAGCCATTCATTCGCTGGTTGGAATTTACAGGAAGGAGTTTTCCTTTGGCGAGGGTTTCCGGATCGTCTTTGTATTTGTTGACGATGGCCAAAGCTTGGGGGAGGAGAGGAATGGGGCTGCGGCCATCGGTTTTCTTGCGGTTGATAATGATCCATTTTTCTCCATCGATGCCGGTTGAAACATCGGACGGGGTTAGAGCTTCGACGTCTGCTTGAGCGAAACCGGTATAGCAGCAGAAGACAAAAATATCGCGGACTTTTTGGAGACGAGGAAGTTTAATTTCTTTGCTCTCAAGCTTGAAAAGTTCCTCGGGAGTGAGGTACCCTCTTTCAGTAGGTTTAAAGGTGCAATGATGTTTCATGAAGGGATCCCGGTCAATCCATTCGTTAGCGATAGCCAGTTTAATGATTTTTTTAAGTTGTACCAGGTATTTGGTAGTTGTGTTCTGGTTACATCTGTGTTCATTTTTAAGGTAAACTTCGTACTTTGTAATAAAGGCATATTTTAGCTCTTCAAGTAAAATATCATTTTTGCCAAACTGGAATTTAATAAAACTGGCTAGTCTTCGAAATGAGGTCTGGTAATGTTTGTAGGTTCCAGGCGCGATATCGAAATTAACTCTTTGTTTCATTTCGTTGTTGTGGTGTTCAAAAATATAAAGCAAAGAATATTTTTTTTCTGTGTCTCCGGTTAGCTTTGCCCGGAGTGTGTCGATGGTTATAGGCTTGCCAAGACTTTCCAGGATGTTGAATTGTTTTTGGATCATGTTTTTTAGGCCATCGAGGTAGTTGTTAAGGATGATAATGTCGTCGCTGGTACCTTTAGGGCGGTTTGCGTTGTTGTCCCAAGCGGCAGGCGACACGTACCGGTGGGTTGAAAACTCGCTTCGTTTTTGGTCAAGCGTGATTCTCATGTTGATGGGGGCAAGCCCCTGTGCGTTGATTTTTGTTTTCCTCAGTTGGAATGTAATGTACATTGAGTGTTCCATAGCAGTTAATTTAAGAGACAAAATGGGTCTCGATTAGACGATAAATATACGAAAAATAATGATAACTCGGATGAATATCAGAGGGAAAAAGGCTATGAAAACCAATAAATTAACTCCTTGGCGAGACCCATTTGAGCATTTTTATAATGGGTCTCGAATTGGTCTCATTAGGAATGAAAAATTTGATACATTTTGTTGGGTTGAACAACAAAAACCGCTAAATATCAACATTTTAGCGTTTTTTGGGGCTGGTTATCAGCTTATTTGTGACCCTACCGGGACTCGAACCCAGATCATCAGAACCGGAATCTGACATTCTATCCATTGAACTATAGGGCCAAATGGGAAGTGCAAAGAAACGAAAAAAATCGATTTTCAACTTCGGTTTTTTGCAAAATGTACACTTCCCATTTAATTAATAAAATTTAGAACATTACCCGCATGGAAAGAATAAAATTCCGCCCCGGGGCTACAAGTCCGCTGCTGTAGGGGCGGTAACGCACATCTCCCAGGTTTTCAATGCCAGCGCTAACCATGAGGTTGTCGTTTACCTGGTACATTGTTTTGATATTAAAGGTCATCCATGCCGGACTATAGGGGTTGCCATTGTCGTCTTTGCCATACATATAATCTTTTCCACGTTCTTCTTCAGGCATGTTTTCGTAACTCACCTCGCCATTAAACTGACTGTAAAGGTCTATTTTAAGCCTGTCGTGGTTATATGTAAGGTGTGTCATGCCAAACCAGGGAGCAGCATGACGCAAAGAACTTTTTGAACCGTCTTCGAGTTCTTCTTCGCCTTTTTGGTAGTTGAATTGGGAGGTGAAGCCAAACCCTGCGCCAAGCTTTATTTCCAGCCCGAATTGCAGTCCGTAAACGTAAGCCTTGGCTGCATTTTGAACGGCTTGTACACGACTCATTTCTCCATCGTACACAATGCTGTCCTGTCCGTTCAGGGTGTAGTTGCGTCGCACCATGGCGTTGTCGAGCAGCGTGTAATAGGCCGTGAGATCAATTTTGGCTTTGTCGCTGAAAACCCTGGTAGCACCAGCTTCCGCGTTCCATGCGTATTCTGGTTTGAGGTTGGCATTGGGTACTACCACAGCCCCTGGTTCTGAATCGAAAATCTTGCCCATGTCGTCTACATTGGGTGCTCTGAATCCGGTGGACAAATTCAATACGAGAGCCCAGTCGGTGGTTGGATTATAAACCATACCCAGATTTCCAGTAACGGCTCCATCATTAATATCAGCCGTAGCGAATGGCAGAGGATAGTAGGGGAGGTTGTTGCTGAAATCTGCATTAAGTGTGAAATAATTATAACGCAAACCGCCTTGAAACAGGAGCTTTTTATTGATCCTCAGCTGGTAGCTGGCATAGGCAGCATAGGATGCCCAGGTTGATTGTGGATACCTCGACGGACCTATATAAACACTATCGATACTGATGTCTTCATCTGTTCCGGTGCTTACCACCTGATCGACAACAGCCTCCAGGCCGTAAAATAATTTTTGGTTTTCGCCAAATGTCTTAACAAAGTCCGCGTTGGCCGACCATGCTTCTACTTTTTCGGTGCGGTGATATCTGATTGTTTTCTGGAAATCCCGGTCTATCCGGCTTTCTTCAAAAAACTGATGGGCAAGCCTTACCGTCATAAAGTCATAAAGCTTTGTTGATTTTGCGTGGGTAGCCGACAGGTTGTTCATCATCCATTTTTGAGGTCCATAGTACCACTCAGCACTACGAGGAAGTCCGTCTTTCGTGCGAAGCAGACGGTCGTAGCGCGAATAGTCGGTTGTTGCAGAGTAATGCAAACCATATTGAAATTCCCAGTTTTTATTGGGCTTAAAGGCCAGTTTTTGCATGAGGTTCATCTGGCTGTATCCTGTAGGATTTTGCACCATCGGATCTTCGTTTTCAACCACCACATCGGTGTTGTCAACACGTTTTACATACCAGTTCCTCAGGTATTCATCAGGGCCATAGCTGCCCATACGTAAGTTGCCATAACTATTTGATGAAAAGCTTGTTACCATAGCCCATTTTTTCCAGCCCACATGCACATCAAAATGGCCTGACTTTTCGTTGTTCGCTGAAGCATAGCGTCCCACGGCGCTTCCGCTTACCATCGGTTCATCGGTTACAGCGAATTCAGGCAATAAAGTCTGAAAACTCATCACCCCGCCAATGGCATCGCTGCCATAAATCAGGCTGACAGGGCCAAAGATAACCTCAACCCCCTCCATTGCATAAGGGTCAAGGGAAATAACGTTTTGCAGGTTGCCACTCCTGAAAATGGCAGTGTTCATGCGCACCCCATCAACGGTATAAAGCAACCTGTTGGTCGAAAAACCTCTGATCATCGGACTGCCTCCCCCTTGCTGGCTTTTTTGCATAAAAACTTCACCAGAACCGGATAGCAGATCGGCTGCCGTTTGCGGATTTTGGAGCGCTACCTGACGGGGAGTGATGGTGAGTATGCGGGCAGGTATCTCCCGCAAGTCCTGCCTCCACCGTGTGGCCGAAACCACTACCTGGTCGAGACTAATTGCGCCCGGTGAAAGGGCTATCAGGAACTTTTTGTCAGCTATCTGACCGTAACTAAGTGTCATTGATTCATAACCAAGAATCTGGAAATGAATGACTCCGGCGTTTTTTGCAGGCGTAAGGTCAGCCTGCCCTTTTGAATTGGTAATAAGCATGAGGTTTGGTTCTTGCGCGCTGATGGTAACCAAGTCAAGCGGTAGTCTGGTGTCGCGGTCGATTACCGTTACAATCTGGGCGTTTATCCTAATAAAGAGGGATAAAATAAATATAATTAATACAATATTTTTCATGAGATTCTTAAAAGATTTGTACAAAAATTCAATCATTTCCATAAAGCCAAAGTAAAGGTGAAACATGAAACGTTAATAACATGGTGCACCCGCGTAGCCTTAAACTTGAATATTTATATGAAATGAAATCTGGTGCTTAAGGAAATAGCCTAAAGCAAGTGGTTTATGCCCGTCGGGGAGGTGGGGCAGGAGGGGAAAAATAAAGTGTATTCAATATGAAATCTGAAGTTAAACTTAATATAAAATCTTGTTTGTATGGGCTAAACTCAGGAGATGTTATGTGCTGGCAGAAGAGACTTTTACTGAAGGTAAGGAGTCGGTTTTGTTTTTCGTTATGTTGTGTGTCACTTTTAACCAGCTGATTTACTAGTGCTGTCAGTTGTTTGTTCAGCCTGGTTTCCTTATTGTCGGGATAACACCAATACACCACAGAAGAATCACCAACGGTTTGCCGGACAATATCAAACATCTGCCCCTGATACTCAAATTCCAGGCTGTGATGCCAATGCAAAACGGCGTTAATTTCATCGGTCGAAAATTCAAGCCTTACCAGTAGTTCTTCCGCAAAACCGCTGATGAGTTGCTTCTTGATCTCCTTCCGTATACGCCATTTTTCCAAATGTAAATAGCTGTAAGTCCCTGCCAACGGGAGAAACAGTGCCAAAAACAACGCTATGGAAGTGAATTTTCTCAAAGACTATTTTTTGCAAAGATAGCAAGTTGCGTTAATTAATCTTAAAACCTGAGGCTTTTCGAATTCGTTATTTGGAATTATTCTAAATTTGCAGGAAATATAAACGTAAAACTAAACAACGATGAAAAGAATAATCGCATTCACCCTGTTTTTCTCTGCTTTCTTAGCAATGGAAGCACAGCAGATGGAGAGATCGGTCACCAAATTTGAATTGACCCCCTTGCCTTATGGCTACGATGCGCTCGAAAAGGCTATTGACAAAGAGACCATGGAAATCCATTACAACCGGCATTACAAAGGCTATTACAACAATTTTTTAAAAGCCATCGATGATACCGACTTGAAATACATGACTTTAGAAGAAATATTCGCCAAAATGGATTCGTATCCGACTGCGGTCAGGAATAACGCCGGGGGGTATTACAACCACTCACTCTACTGGCTTATCATGTCGCCTGATGGTGGCGGACAGCCTGAAGGTAAGCTTGCTGAGGCCATAAACAGCACTTTTGGTTCTTTTGATGATTTTAAAACCACTTTTGCCAAAGCCGGAGCAACCCGTTTTGGTAGTGGTTGGGCTTGGCTTAGTGTCGACGAAAATGGAAAGCTCTTTGTCTCCAGTTCGGCCAACCAGGATAATCCCCTCATGAACACCGAAGACAAGCAAGGAACCCCAATTTTGGGTATGGATGTGTGGGAACACGCTTACTATCTGCGTTATCAGAACAAACGCGGATCATATATCGATAGTTTTTGGACTGTTGTAAACTGGGACGAGGTGGCTCGCAGGTATGAGGCTGCGCTAAAAATGAAGAAATAGTCTGGAACAAGGCCTTCACTACAAAACGAGTTGTCATCCTGAATGCAGCCTGCGGAATGAAGGATCTTAATTTACTTGTTTATAAGAGTATTGGTTTTGAGAAGAAGGTTGATTATTAATTGCTTCTCTATCCTCAATGACCCAGTACTTTCAGGAAATTCCGGTTTTTAATCTGATACCATACTTCAAAATTTCATTAACCAAAGGGTCATTTTGGTTGAAATCACTTACAATAAAAGGATGAGGTTCAATTCTCAAATCTATTCTTCTTCTTAATTTCATCATCTCAATTTGTGTATCAATGATATCTGAAACATTTTTTACTACAACCGCTATATCAATATCACTATCCTCATGGTTGGTGCCTTTCGCATATGAGCCAAATAAATAGGCTTGTAGTATGGTATATCTATCGTCTATTGAATCAACATATAGATTCGCAATTTTCAGAGCTTCTCCTTTATCCATGCTTGTAAAATTTTAATCTTATCAATCCACTCAGATGTGTATACATAAGTGCATTTTCTATAAAAAGCTTCTTTATAAGTGTCGTATCGGGCATTTAAATTAAAAGTAGAAATCGTATCAAGCCAGTCCAGATGATTTTCCGTAAAATCAAGCTTACTGAGTTTAGCTAATTTAGTTAAATCATGTGTGTGAGGCGCATGATTTTGAATTTCTTTAACAACAGAAGCTTTTAGTAGTCTTTCAAGAACAATATGCCCGATAAATAATGACCAACTATAATCCTTAGCATCATATAAAAGCATCATTGTTTGAGAATCCTTTTCAGATGTAGATTTCCAATGATTAAAGATTTTTTCTATGTCGATTTTCTCGTCCAATTATTCATTATTTGAAGCAAAGATAAGTAATTTAATACCATGAATGGAAGACACAAAACTGTTTTTCAAAACAGCGTCTGGCAATCTGTCCAGGCAATAGCCTGAATTCTTGTTTTCCAGCAATGTACTGAAATCAAGTTGAGCCTTCACCACAACCAAGTGAGCCGCCCCAAATAAAAAAACCCCGGTACTGGGGCTACAGCTGTCGATTTCTTGCTATTTTTACCGACTTAAAAGAAATCGGGCTGGTATGTACATCCTTAAAGCAGCATTGCGTCATTTGTTCAATCCTTTTCAGCGTTTTAAGTTGAGTGCACCGTCGTTTAACGCGGCTCAACTCATTGATTATAAGGCGGCGGTGCTTATCTGTTCGGAAGATTTTACCGGAGATGCCCACCTTGCGGCATTGGAGACAGAGGTTGCAAAGCATTTTAAAGACTTCCTTGTCTTGATGTTTGTGCCCGGGAGGAAAAAAGAAGTTAAGAATCACCCACATTTCCTCTGTCTCGACAGCTCAACATTTACTTTCACAGGCCGGATAGAATCCAGCG
>Ga0180009_10002291_pt1 | contig 22604 bp, 19 predicted proteins | sample OS_PC_MetaG_FD_123537 | JGI IMG/M metagenome (GOLD analysis project Ga0180009, IMG submission 123537) | Groundwater microbial communities from the Aspo Hard Rock Laboratory (HRL) deep subsurface site, Sweden - OS_PC_MetaG | ecosystem: Environmental > Aquatic > Deep subsurface > Groundwater...
CGTCGGCGGCAGGGCAGATTTTTGCTCCTGCAAAATCTGCATTCATGCCATCCATGGCAATCAGTCGCCGCCGTCGAGCCTACATGGACGTATTCACGGCGTCCTGTCGGGCGAGTGACCGCATCCTCCGCCACGCCTCGAACTTTCATTTGCCGGGGCGATGAAGGCTTCTTCATGATCGTTACTATTGAAATTGACTAAATCGAACTTTACGAAAAACGTGTTTGGCGGATTCTTTACGCGAGTACGCCAAACACAGCAGAGAAATTTTTAAGAGAAAGCCTCACCCGTTGTAAAGCGGGGCCGGAAAGTTACGGATCTTTAATATTTTAAAGATGGCCGGACTACCTTAAATTGTTAGTGAGATTTTTAATGTCATGCATCTTTTTGTTGCAACCATTATTTCAAAGTCAATATTGCTCTTTGACTAATTTGGCCTAGCTTTTTCACCATGTAATTTTTTGACTTTACTCTTAATCACAAGGAGTTTTTTTCATGTTTAGAATAACCAAGTTTGTTTTAATATCATTTATTTATCTTTTTACGGGGAGTGCGCAAGCAAGCCTAGTCACCTTATACGGCAATTCTGTTTCGTTTGAATTTGATAGTACGCTTACCGGTTTATTCGGTTCAGCTAATGTTTCAGGCGACACTTTATACTTTACCCCAACAGCATTCACCGCTACCGCCTTGAATACTGCCGGCGTCGACATGACCAACGATACCGTTAACATCAAAGTCCAAGCATTGAACCCACAACATCAAATAAATACCGTTTCAGTTATTGAAAAAGGCGATTATTTTAGTTTTGGCAATTCAACTCTTGTTGGAGTAGGAGGTCAAGTTCGCGCTTTCGATATTGAAAATCCATCCTTTGACACTACCGAAAGTATCGTTGCTAATGATGCATTTACTCAAACTGCGTTCTTGCAAACCAATAACTGGCAGGCAGATACCATTTTAGATACCACTTCTTTCAATAGCGGATATCTGAATATCACAATCCAAAATCTTCTAGGTGCTATAAGCACAACACTTGGAGAAGCTGCTTTCATTGAAAAAAAATATGTTGGCCTAAACGTCACAGCAGTCCCATTACCGGCAAGCATCTGGTTACTAGGTGCCGCTTTGGTTGGCCTTATTTCTTCTACAAAACGCAGACAAACAATCTAATTGCTCAAGCGTTAGCGGGAGCAAATTCGCTTCCGCTTTTCTTGAAACGACCCCTTCAAAATAAACCGCCTGCCATAACTCAATGCCGAACTGACCTTCTGTTGGATTAGGCGCCTCGTTGAGCTGAACTACCATCGGCAGCAAGAATACCTGCCATCGCCAAAAAAATCTCATACCTTTTAATCTAAGAAACGTGAAATAACGCTCGGACAAAACAACATAAAAGAGCTATTGTTCGACTTAAAGCGAAGCAATAAAGAAGCATACAATTGATTTTAAAAGACTAAAATTAGTTTATATAATTCCACTAAGCGCTCATACTTCACGAGGGTTTTACCATGGACATTTCACCAACAAACAGCGCATTGAACCTCATCAACGGCGCACAACATAAATCAGCCGAAGCGGCTCACAAAATTGCTGCATTACCGATAAAAAACGATGAAGTAGGCAGCTCCGAATTCAAGTCTGAAGACATTATTAAACCAGTACTCAGCTTAAAAGAAGCTGAATTCGAAACATCTGCCGCCGTTAAAATTCTCGAAACCGAGAAAAAAACGATAGGAAGTCTTTTAGATATTAAGGCTTAAATCCGGCTTCAGAGCAAAAAATGATTTTCAACCGAGAAACTAAATCTTAGTTTACAGCCTTCTTCGGTCGTATCGCTGGATGTCGGGTGCGCTATATTATCCGATAACGCCCATTCCCCGACCCGACGCCATTCACCTCTCCCCGCTAACAATTTACCCAAAGCCATCAACCCGAAACTAGGCAACTAACAATCTACCCGAACCTCGAAACCAAGCGCTCTGATCTCGCCCGCAAAATGTCGCATGAGTTCCGGTGACAACGGCTTCATTTTAGCCGCTTCCGGCTGCATCGATGGGCGCGCAATTGTATAAAGCATAATTTTACCAATCGCCACACCATCGTTCTTGATTCTTTTTAAAAATTGCAAATACGCGTTTTTTTCCACGTCGGTCAATCCCTGCCCGGAATAATCGACTAGGCAAGTTTGAATTTTAGTCTGACAGATTGCGGCCGAAATCTTTAGATTTCTTAATGCCGACTCCATCGTTTGCGCTGCGTTATTAATTAAATTACGCCCCGCATCAGTCGCGCTATCAAACTTGAACCAAACTTCTCCCCCATAGCGATGCAATGACCGAAGCCCGACCTGAACCTTCGTCTGGTGCATTAAACTGCCATTGCTAATCAGAACTAAATTGCTATTCGGCAGCACCCCCATTTCAGTGGCAATACTGCCGATCAAGTTGACAGCCTTATCGAAATCCTGAACGCTGGTCGGCTCGCCATTTCCCGAAATCGCAATATCTTTGATTACTCGATTACGGGGGTCGACTTGAAACCGGTCAAAAAAATCGCCATGCAAAACATCGCTCAGAAACTGCCTCAATTCTTTTTCCAATAATGAAAAATCGAGCAGTGGCGCTGCACCCAACGTTAAATCGGGTACTTGACAATAAATACATCGCCAGTTGCAAGCATTGTTGATATTAAAATTTACACCGATCGACAAGCCTCCGGAACGTCTTGAGAGAACGGGATAAATATAAGTTAATCCGGCTGAATCCCTACTATGATCGGTTATTGTTAATCGTGTTGAATTTGTCACAGCCTTAAGAATGAGAGTCAAATGTGCTATTCTAGTCGCTCAAAATCTTTCCCTGTAACATTTTTATTAAGGAGATTATTATGAGCGAAAGAATTATCATGCGTACCGGTGAGGCATTGGTAGCGGGCGGTCCTCCCGGAACCGCGGCGGAACCGGAAATCGTCATCGGCGAACTGGACGGACCGGTCGGTACGGCCCTCGCCACTCTGACAGGGGACCAAGTCAAAGGTCATAGCCGGGTTTTCGCAATTTTGAATACCGATATTCAAGTCCGCCCCGTGACTTTAATGGTCAGCAAGGTCACTGTTAACAATAGCCGCTACACCAACATATTAATGGGTACCGTTCAGGCCGCTATCGCTAATGGTGTACTTGATGCAGTTCGCGCGGGAGATATTCCGAAAGAAAAAGCGAACGATTTGGGAATCATCTGCTCGGTATGGCTCAACCCTAGTGTGGCGACCGACGATAATCTGGACCATCAAATACTTTTCGACATCCACCGCAAAGCCATGGCACAAGCCATCCATAAGGCCATGACCAATACCCCGGATATCGATTGGCTGTTGGAAAATCAAGATAAAATCACTCACAAATATTTCCAAATGGGCCTTGACGGAAAAATTTAAATGGTTCGAGGGTTGCCCCGACATCAGCTTTAAAATCTTGATTTTTAGTTTGGCGGTTTCAGTCGCGATATTCGCGACTGAAACCACTACAAAATAAACTAGATTTCCTCTAACAATCGATAAACTAATTCCTTTATATTTTTCGGTTCGAACGGCTTATCACAAATCGCAGAAACTCCGGCCTGCTGAATTTTATTGAGCGTTGCTTGGTTCGACTCACTGGTTACCATTAATATCGGAATCGAGCTATTTTCCATATTGGCTCGTATCGCCTCGATCAATTCCTGACCGTCCATTTCCGGCATATTGTAATCCGTCACAATCAAGTCGAAGGCATCCGGCGACTCGGCGAATATTGCCAATGCGTCCGTCCCGTCGTTTGCCAACGTTACGCGCTGTATCCCCATATTGTTGAGTACTTTGGTAATATGCTTACGTGCCGGCGCACTGTCGTCGACCAACAAAACCCTAACAGCCTCGATATCATAAGAATCCAATTCCAATTCCTCCGGATCGACAAACTCGACCGAAGCGCGTAATGCCCTTTTCAAATCGGCATGATCGAACGGTTTGGGTAAAATTGCCACAACGCCGGCTTGACGTATCGGCTCCAGCGCCACTCGACTAGTTTCGCTGGAAATTAGCATGCACTGCATATCCTGAAAGTCGTCCGATTCCTTAATTCGGGTAAATAACTCGGTCGCCGTGGTATCTGGTAAGTACATACTGCTAATCAGCAAGTCCGGTTGGTAATTGCTGATAGCCTCCAATGCCTCCTCGCCCGAAGAGACGCCATTAATATACTTGACGCCTTCTTCCTGCAAATGCTTCACAATGAGTTTCAATTGCGGAACTGAAGGCTCGATCAGGACAATGGCCAAGTCCGAAATAGTTAATTTATGCATGATTTAATCGATGGATTAGAAAAGCGAAAACGATCGTACTCAAAAATTAATTCGAACTGAAAATCCCAATCGCCGGCCATTACTTAAAATCAACGGACCCGAGCTAGGGTGTCGAAATTTACCGATTTCCATGTCGGATAGAATGACTGCTTTATGGATTTTGAGAAAATAACTAGGACCTTATAGCCTATGATGATCAACAAATTCGTAACTCTTCAGTCCCCCGGCAATTATCGTTCCCATGCTCTGCGTGGGAACGATAGCGGGATGTGAATAATTACACAAATTCCAAGACAGCTTGAACGCCGCTGGGTGCGCATCGGGCGCCTTTTCAAAAATATTTTGAGTCTAAAAAGCGGGAACACGGCGATTAGCTAAAAGCGGCTTTTTTCGACAGCCTAGACCCGAGCGCCTTAATCGTCCTGCCGATAATTATCAATAAACCCGTCCCGATTCGGCATGACGACAGCCGGCAACGATCGCGCATTCATTTCGCCGTCCGGCCCGATAATACGATTGAGATAAAGCAAATAGGCGGTTACCGCATAGACTTGATCATCGGTCAGCGACCCAGGATTCGATAACGGCATGGAGCGTCGCGTAAAATCGAAAAGAGTCGTCGCATACGGCCAATAAGTTCCGATCGTTTTATCCGGCGGATCGTCGATTAATGAATGTTCGGCGCCGGCCAGCTCCTCGGCGCTACCGCCACGTCCTTCCGGACCATGACAACCGATGCAATGCGCCCGGTAAACGACCTCACCTTCGCGAGCGGTCCCTCGCCCTAACGGCAAACCCGCCCCATCGGGAAAAACATCTCTATTCCATTGTTTCAACATCGCCGGCGGCGCCTGAATACCCAATCCGGGACCGATCAGCTCTTCGGCTACAACCATATTAGCCGAGCCGAGGCTAAAGCATAGCAGACTCTTAAAGATAGACATGACTAATCTCACCCGCTTCCGTAATGGCCCAACTCACAATAGCATTATAATGAAAATAACCATGCCGGCCGCGCTTTGCGATCAACTCGGAACGTTCCGGCTGAACCTCACCGGTTTCGTCGAACGCCCGACTTTTGAGCACAACGTCTTGCCCCTGCCATCGCCAAGGAATCCGGAATCGCGTGAAACACTGCGGCAATACCGGCTCTTGTAACTCGGCCTCGGTCCAACTCTTACCTCCATCGGCGGATACTTCGACTTTCGCGATTTTACCGCGACCGCTCCACGCCAAGCCGCTGATCTGGTACAAACCGTGCCGATCGAGTCGGTGCCCGAATGATGGATGGGTAATCACCGACTTCGGCTCCATCACGAAGCTAAATTGCCGCGCCTTACCCGAAGGCAACAATTCGGTGTATTTAGCGGTTTCGTTACGAGCCATGACAGGTTTAGCCGCAAGGTTTAATCGCCTGAGCCATTTGACATTGAGCACCCCTTCCCACCCCGGAACCAACAGCCGCAACGGATAACCGTTCTCGGGCCTCAGTCGTTCGCCGTTTTGATATAAGGCCAGTAAACAATCGTCGAGCGCTTTGTCGAGCGGCAAACTGATATTCATCATCGACGCATCGCTTCCTTCGGCGACGATCCATTTTGCACGGCCTTTAATACCGGCCTCCTGAAGGACGACACTCAAGGGCACGCCGGTCCATTCGCTGCATGAAGCCATGCCATGAAAATAGCCGACTTGGGTTTGTATCGGCTCGCTCCGCCAACCGGCATTGCTATTGCCGCCGCATTCAATGAAACATAAACGGGATTGCATCGGATATTGCAATAAATCCGATACCGAAAACGTCAGAGAACGCTTGACTAAACCATGTATCAACAAGCGATGCCGCACAGGATCGATTGCCGGCACACCGTTGTGATGGCGCTCGAAATGTAAGCCGCTTGGCGTAACAATACCCTCGAGTTCGTGCAGCGGTGTCCACGAAACGCCATTACCCGGTGCATCGTCGTTGGCCATAATCCAACGAATCACCTTTTTTTCATAGTCGGATGGCAACCCGTAATTAGAAAAAGGCTTACCCGGTTGTTTCGTCCACGATTCACGCTCGAATCCGGCCTTTGCGGTCTGTGAATTTATCGCACCCCAAGTCGCGGCGGTAAAAATCAAACCTTGCTTTAAAAACAGACGCCGATCCAGCAAACCGCCGCCCGCAGCTTCAATTTCGGCACTGGGTTGAACGGCATTTAACAATTGCTTAGGCATCGACCGGTACGGATTTTTTAAAACGTTTCCGGGCCCAAATACCTTGCGCGATAAATCCCAAATAAATCGAGGCAACCATAATGAATGCTTCGGGGTTGCCCAACCCCAAGCCCGCAACAGCAGGCCCCGGACAATAACCGCTCATCCCCCAGCCGATACCAAAAATCATCGCCCCGAACAAAAGCGGTTTGTCCAAGGACTTCTTCCGAGCGACATGAAATTCCTCAGCCCATATCGGTTTCGGACGTTTTAAGATGAAACGAAACGTAATAACGGAAACGGCCAAAGCTCCCATCATCACGAAGGCCAAACTCGGATCCCAGCGTCCTGCGACATCGAGAAAACCCAAAACCTTGTTCGGGTCGGTCATTTGCGATAACGATAAACCGAACCCGAACAACGTACCGCTCAATAAAGCCGCTAAACAATGCTTCATACCCCGACTCCCACAATATGCCTGATACAATAGACCGTGACGACACCGCTGATCATGAAAATCAAAGTCGCCGTTATCGAGCGCAACGATCCGTTGGCGATACCGCAAATACCATGACCGCTCGTGCATCCGCTACCCATGCGAGTACCGAAACCGACTAGAAAACCGCCCACAGCCAACAGCCCATAAGGATAGTCGGAACGCGGCGTGAAAAACCCGGGATTGAACCAATTAAACAGTAAAGCGCCTAAGACCAGGCCGATTAAAAAATTGAACCGCCAAAGCCACTCCGACTTCGAGGAATTGAGTAAACGATGCATGATGCCGCTAACCCCGGCCATGCGACCATTTAGCCATAACAGCAAGGTGGCGGCCAAACTGATTAATGTTCCGCCGAGAAAAGCCGAGAACGGTGTAAAATTTTCCACAAAGAATTCCTGAATAATTTTGAAATTTAAAAAATAACCCTTATATACCCTTTACTAGTCAAATTTCGGCGTCGGGGTGCCCGTCAAAGGACGCCGTGAACCCAGCACCTAAATTATCCAAGATAGTTAACCATAGCCAATGGACTATGGTATTTAGGTGCTGGGTTAATACGTCCATGTAGGCTCTATGACAGCATCCATGCTGCCAAAGCCTTTGCAAGCGCCATGGATGGCGTGAATGTCGATTTTGCAGGAGCAAAAATCGACCGAACACCCCGACGCCTCCATGCGCTAATGCCGAAATTTGAAGTGCGATAGGTATATACACACGTAGGAAAGTGCATTTTATTGTTTTTTGAGAAAAGTCTTAAAAGCTACCCGCTAATATTAACGCTCGAGGATTCAGTCAACAAGGCAAAAACATATTGGCCAAAGAAACTTTCAACCCAAAATGAACAGTTGGCATGTAATTATTCAGTCCCCGGAAATTATCGTTCCCACGCTCCGGCGTGGGAACGCCTGAGTACCGCTCCAGCGGTACGAGACGCTAGAGCGTCTCGGTCTTCATTCCCACGCCGGAGCGTAGGAACGATAGGGGGGTGTGAATAATTACGTTGGCATGTATTGTAGACCGTTCGTACTGAGCCAAGTCGAAGCATGAACGGTCTACAACACTTTCACCGCATTGGTGAAGTCTCAAACTACCCTTCACCGCTTCGACAGGGCTCTCCTGAGCGTAGCCGAAGGGCTCAGGGCGAACGGTAGTTGAAGCTCTCAAATACTCTTTTTAGGTTTAAACTTTTACAAATTTCCTTACGCGCCCTGAACAACAGACAAGAAGGTTAAATTTATGAATAAAAAATATTTTTTACCGTTACTACTGTTAATTATCACGCTGCCCCCTCTCTCATTCGCGCAAACGGGCGGTATCGAAAATCTTAGGCAAACCAGTAAAGCGTTTGCGTCGGTCGCGCGGCAAACCTCTCCTTCGGTTGTCTTTATCCAAGTGGAAAGTTCCCGTGAAGGCCTCGCGCAAGCCCCCTTTACAACGCCATTCGGCGACGAATGGCCTTTCGGCGATGATTTTTTCCGGCATTTTTTTGGCGATGAATTTCCCGGAACGCCAAGACGCCCGGGGCCGACCCCTGCACCACAACAACGGCCGCCCGCGATAGGACAAGGTTCCGGCTTCGTTTTCGCGTCGAAGCGAGGCTTGTTGAGCGAAACCTCCTATATCATCACGAACAATCATGTCGTTGCGAATGCCGACAAAATTCGCGTGACATTCCAAGATGGGCGGGAATTCGACGCCAAGATTACCGGCACCGATCCTAAATCGGATATCGCCGTCATTGAAATCAAAGCCGGAAACTTGCCGGCCTTGCCGCTGGGCGACTCAACAAAACTGGAAGTCGGCGAATGGGTCGTGGCCATCGGCAATCCGTTCGGCTTGAGCCATACGTTGACCGTCGGGGTCGTAAGCGCCAAGGGCAGAACCAGCCTCGGCATCAGTGATTATGAAGACTTCATTCAAACCGATGCCGCGATCAATCCCGGTAATTCCGGCGGCCCGCTCGTCAACCTGGATGGTGAAGCAATCGGCATCAATACCGCGATTTTCAGCCGGAGCGGCGGTCATATGGGTGTAGGCTTCGCAATCCCGATAAATCTGGCAAAATCGATCGCTGACCAATTGATCGAACGAGGCGAAGTCACGCGCGGCTATTTAGGCGTCGTGATTCAGCCATTGACGCAGGAATTGGCCGAGTCCTTCAACTTGACTACGCATCAAGGCATTTTAATCGCACAGGTCACCGATGATTCGCCGGCAGCAAAGGCAGGCCTCAAAGCCGGCGACATCGTGACCCAATACCAAGGCCGGCCAGTCAACGATATCGGCGATTTCAGAAACCGTGTCGCGCTAACAGCGCCCGGCAAAAGCGCCAAAGTCGCGATCTTGCGCGATGGAAAATCGCGCACAATCGACATAAAAATCGAAAAACTCGGCGATCAACCAATTGTAGCAGCACAAGCGCCCACCCAAAGCACCGAAGAACTGGGCTTGACCGTGCAGACTGTAACTAAAGAACTGGCGCGGCAATTTAATGCAACTCCCGGCCAAGGCGTCATCGTCACCGAAGTCAAGCCGGGCGCGATTGCCGCAATGGCCGGCATACGCCCCGGCACTGTAATCCTGGAAGTCGACCGCAAACCGGTCAATTCCGCCAACGAATTCAATCGCGCCGTCAACCGAAGCAAAGATAACAAGCGGGTCTTGTTACTGATCAGCGATCGCGGCATGTCCCGCTATGTCGTCTTGCAGTGGCGCTAAACGCATTCGTGTACTTCGCGGCCCAATTGCTTTTCTACTCCCTTTATAGTCAAAAATTAGATAACTTTATGAAGGTATGGGGTGTGGCTAGCGAGGATGTCGGCAGCAGGGATCGCTGCCGTCAAGCCGCCATGGATGGGTTTACCCAGCACCTAAATTCCATAGTCCATTGGCTATGGTTAACTATCTGAGATAATTTAGGTGCTGGGTGAACGGCGGTCCTCGATAGACACATCCCATACCTTTTATTCTTAGACGGTTTTTCAATCAAAAGAGAGTAGGTTTAATGATTTTCCAAACTCATTCAATTAAATGACTCAACAAGATACACGACTGCAACTCGACCGCGACCATATCTGGCACCCCTACACATCAATGACAGCACCGACGCCGGTTTATCATGTCGCCAGTGCTTCCGGCGTCATGCTTAAACTGGGCGACGGCCGCGAATTGATCGACGGGATGTCGTCTTGGTGGTCGGCAATACACGGTTACAATCACTCCAAACTCAATCAAGCGGCCACGAAACAATTACAATCGATGGCCCATGTGATGTTCGGCGGCATTACGCATACGCCGGCAATCGAATTGGTCGAGCGTCTATTGAAAATTACACCCGAGGGCTTGAACAAGGTGTTTCTTTGTGATTCCGGATCGGTCAGCGTCGAAGTCGCATTGAAGATGGCCATTCAATATTGGCAAGCGCTCGGCAAACCCGAAAAAAACCGATTCGTGGCGCTTCGGGGTGGTTATCACGGCGATACCTTCGGTGCGATGTCGGTCTGCGACCCGGTTACCGGCATGCATCATTTGTTCAACCCCGTATTACCTCAACACTATTTCGCGCAACGGCCGGCTTGCCGTTTCGGCGAACCTTGGAACTCGTCTGATATCGACTCGTTGGAAGCTATTTTATCGAAGCATGGCGAGTCCTGCGCGGCAGTCATTCTCGAACCGATCGTACAAGGCGCGGGCGGCATGTGGTTTTATCATCCCGACTATCTGAAATCGGTAAGCGCCTTATGCAAAAAATATGACGTATTGCTGATCGCCGATGAAATCGCGACCGGCTTCGGCCGTACCGGCAAACTGTTCGCTTGCGAACATGCCGGCATTTCGCCCGATATTTTATGCCTCGGCAAAGCCTTGACCGGCGGATATTTGACGCTGGCCGCTACATTAACGACCGACAAAGTTGCAGGAGCGATTTCGGATGGACCGGCCGGCTGTTTCATGCACGGCCCGACATTCATGGGCAATCCGCTGGCCTGCAGCATCGCATCGGCAAGCATCGACTTATTATTCGAGTCGAATTGGCAAAGCCAGGTCGCGGCCATAGAGGCCGGACTCAAAAAGGGCTTGGAACCGTGCTGCAACCTGGCTAGCGTTAACGATGTCAGAGTGCTCGGCGCTATTGGTGTCGTCGAAATGAAAGACCCTGTGTGCCTATCCGAGATTCAAGACCGTCTGGTTAAACACGGCGTTTGGCTGAGGCCGTTCGGGCGCTTAATTTATACGATGCCGCCTTATATAATCGACGAACGCCAATTGCAAAAATTAACCGCGGCGATTTTTGAAACCCTACAACTAACGGATAATTAAGCGTTATACTTCGCGGGGTGAAGCGTAGGTCGGGTTAGCGCTACCGACTTCTTCCGGCGAGTATAAACAGCTTAGCCCGGATGGAACCCAGCGCAATCCGGGAAGTTCGAAGCCACGCCATTCCCGTATTTCGCTACGCTGCATACGGGCTACATGCTTTAATAGCAACTTGGGAAAGAGCGGAGCGGATTGGCCGTTTTTAGCTTGATGCGTATGGCTTGCAAACCCCGTCTTGCTAAGGAAGTTGGCTGACAAAAAAAGTAGGTTTCTGCCGTTAATTCTTTTGTTCCAACTGCCATTCGTTTAGCCAGTTGAACAAGGCTTCCTCTGTCATGGGTTTCGCAATGGCATAACCTTGACCATTTTCACAACCTAACTCAAGTAATTTCGATAAGTGTTCGGTTGTCTCGACGCCTTCCGAGATGACTTGTAATTTGAATATCGCGGCGAGATCAATAATCCCTTTAACTATCGCCAAATCCCCCTCGTCTTCCAGCATACCCAACACAAACGACCGATCGATTTTTAACGTTTTCGCCGGCAAGGTTTTCAAATAACTCAACGACGAATAACCTGTTCCAAAATCATCAAGCGCAAATACGACACCCAACGCTTGGCAAGCCTTCATCACCTTAGCGGCACTTTCGTAATCGTCCGATGTCCCGGTTTCCCGTATTTCCAGTTCAAGACAGCCTGGCTGCAACTCGGGGTTTTCGTCAAGCTTAGCGGCTAAATTTTCAACAAAATCAGAATTCAATAATGCCCCGGGGGCAACATTAATACTAATGGCAATATCGATTCCTGCTTTTTTCCATTGATGCCAATAACTTAAGGCCGTCGACAACACCCATTGGCCGATATTAATCTCCAACTGGCTGCCTTGAATCATCGGTAAAAACTCGGCAGGGCTCAGTAATCCACGAGTGGGATGTTGCCAGCGAATCAAGGCTTCAACACCCAGAATAGTTCCATCGCGAAGATTGATCTTCGGTTGAAAATACAACACAAATTCATTATCGGCTAATGCGCTTTCGATACGGGCAAATTGCTTTCCTTGCTCACAGGTTTGTTTTTCTTGAAGCATGTCGAACCGTTGAAATCGATTCTTACCTTGTTGCTTGGCTTGATACATCGCTTGATCGGCATGGCGAATCAATGTTTCAGAATCGGCTGAATCATCCGGATACAGAGTAAAACCCAAGCTCAACGATACCCACACTGTTTGATTCGCCAGCAACATTTTTGCCGAAACAGCTTTAAGAATTCTTCGTAATATCGTCTTACATTCGCCGCTGTCATTGATATCCAACAGCAACAGCACAAACTCATCGCCGCCGATGCGTGCCAGCGTATCTCCTTCGCGTAAACAAGCCTTGATGCGCCGAGTAATTTCTATCAATAATTGATCGCCGACTTGATGACCGAATCGATCATTGATCGGTTTAAATTCATCCAGATCCAGATAACACACCGCCATTAATTTTCGCGATCGCCGCGCATGAACGATGGCTTGTCCCAATCGATCCGATAATAAAAAGCGGTTCGGAACCCCGGTCAAGGGATCGAAATGCGCGATACGTTCCAATGCGTGCTGATGCTCTTTGATCGGAGTAATATCGATAAACGAACCGATGAAATGATGAATGCTGTCTTGATCGTCCCTGACCACTGCAATAGACGTCAAGGCCGCGTAAATTTCACCCTGCTTGTTGCGATTCCAAATTTCGCCGCTCCAGTGACCTTCCGATAACAAGGCTTGCCACATGTTGCGGTAGAATTCGGTATCCTGCCGCCCCGATTTGAGTATACGTGGATTTTCGCCTTTGATTTCGTCAAGCCCATAACCGGTAATACGGCTAAAGGCGTTATTGACATTGATAATACGGTTTTCAACATCGGTAATCACGATGCCGTCATGACTATAGGCAAAGACAGTCGCGGCAAGACGTTGATCTTCTTCCTTTTGACGCAATGCCTGCCGCATCCGTTCGGTTTCCAACAAATTGCGCACCCTAAGCTGAGCAATCTGGAGATTAAAAGGCTTGATCAAAAAATCTGCCGCACCCAGCGATAAACCCTGAATTTCAGCTTCAATTTCACTCAACGCCGTCACGAAAATAATCGGTATATGCTGTAATTTAGCATCAGATTTAAATAAGCGGCAGGTTTCATAGCCATCGAGATCGGGCATCATGATATCGAGTAAAACCAAATCCGGCGGAGTCTCGCTCGCCAAAACCAGGCCTTTTTTACCGCTAGTCGCTATTTGGATCTCATATTGATCCTGTAATGCCATCCCCAATAGCGTGATATTAGCCGGTGTATCATCGATTATCAGGATCTTCTGGCGTTCAATGCTCACAATGCGTTTCCCTTGGTCTCGGAGAATTGCTCACGCAATAATTTTAGCTGTAGATGAGCCTCCTCAAAATTCATATCGTTGATCAGTTTACCAATCGTGTCAAAATGCGAAGCAATCAAACTACCCTCCAATTTTGCTTGCAGCATGCTGAATTGTTCAACGGCAGTAAACATATTTTTTTCCAACTGGCCTTCGAGACCATCGAGAATCCCGTTAATACCCTCACAACTCTTGAAAAACAAGCGATCTTCGTTACAAATTACTGTCTTTTGCTGCTGAGCCGCGGACAGATGTATATGGCTTTCGATAACGCTCACTAAATGTTCTATCATAAAAGGCCGAACGAGTCGTTCATCGATATCCTGTTTAAATTCAGGCTCTAACCCTTCGCTTTGCTGTTGATCGCTAATACCGATGATGAATGCGCGAGGAAGATGATGGGCCGATTCCAAGACACGAATCTTTCTCGCAAGTCGGCCAAAAGATCTATTTTCCAAACTAAGTTCAATAATGATTGCATCAAATTCTAGATCCTCGTCGATAAAGTCCGAAATTTGATCATCCTGATCCACACCAATCACTTCGATAGATCGTGCCTTTAGTTGTGCAGACAAATTAGCGCCATGTCCACAATCACTGTCAATCAATAACACGCGATGTAGCCTAGGATTTGGATTCGATAATTGGGATGACTCATCGATATTAGATGGTAAAGCGCTGTTATCGATCTCATTATCGACGCGGGTAGGTATCCGAAACCAAAAACGCGAACCTTGCCCTTCATCGCTCTCAAACCCTGCTTTGCCTTGCATCAACTCGGCAAAACGCGATACCAGTGACAATCCCAGCCCAGTCCCCACATAGCGTCGATTCGAACTGCTATCGACCTGGGTAAACGGTTTAAATAACTCGCGCTGTTTGTCCTTTGGAATACCGATACCGGTATCGCTGACCGAAAACTCCAACAAACAATTCCTCGACTCATCAAGGATTGAACGCGCCTCAATCCGGATAGAACCGCGATCGGTAAACTTAATCGCATTGCTGACCAGATTGGATAACATTTGCTTAACTCTGAGCGAGTCAACTTGATAAGCCTTTACCTCACGATCTACCCAGGCAGCATGAATTCTCAAGCCTTTTTGCTGGGCAGCACCGGAAAAAAGCGTCATAATTTCGTCTAAAATCCTTTGCGGTTGAACGGCTAAAAAATTTAGCTCCAAGCGATTCGCCTCGATTTTAGACAAATCTAAAATATCATTGAGCAAAGCAAGCAAATTGTTGCCGGACGTCAGAATCGTCCGAGCGCATTCTAGGCGTTTAGTATCGTTGCATTCCCGCTTGGCTAATAATTGAGCCATACCCAGAATCCCGTTCAATGGCGTCCGAATTTCGTGAGACATCGTCGCTAAAAAACTACTTTTGGCACGATTAGCGGCTTCCGCTTTACGAGTCTGTATTTTATTATTCAAAATCAGCGCGATATGAGAAAAAAACGGTGCCAAATAGTTGCGCATCTGTGCCGATCCCAGCAAATCGGACATTTTGACGACACCCAACATTTGGTCGCCAATCGTCAAAGGCATCACCCATGTGCAGGCCACCGCAGCAACATTATCTTTGAGCAAGGTATGGTTCAAATCGGTATTTTGTTCGACAAAATGGCGAGTGGCAAAGACCTCCGCCACCAACGAATCTTCAATCTCACCGACAATCCGTTTTTCGCCGAATAAGTTGACATAGTGAATCTCGCCTTCGTCCAGATAATAAATCTCCGTATTGGTACCGCCTAAACTACCGCAAAGTGCCGCTATCATACTATCTAGGAAGTAATCGATACCGGCAATCGGATTAAGCAATTCCACCATATGCAGGACAAGATGCAGATTGGCTTTTTCTTCGGATAGCTTACGGACACGGCGCTCCAAGTGCTCGATACGTCTTTGCAAATCTTGTTCGTTTGAATTCATCATGCCCGTTCAAGTCGTTGCTTGATCTAATCGCTGCTTAATAGCCTCGAACAACACTTGCTTTAAGTGTTCAAGATCCACTTCGAGCCAGTGTAAAGGTAAATCCACAAAATCGGCCGCGGTTTGAGCGGCTTCGGAAAAATCGGCGCTGCAAGGCGTTTTGAGCGCGAGCATATACTTATGGCTGCTGTGAAAAATTTCGCGCACCACGGCAATATTGTTACCGAAACAAGCCGTGATCATCGGTTGCCAAGTCAAGGCCCAATCCTCAACTAGAAAGTACGCTCCCTTTTCAAGCTCCTGCATGAAAAGCTCATAACCCAATAACATAACGATGCAATTTTGACCCCGGGTGCGGCAAGTGCGATGTTCGTCCAAATAGTTGTCCATCAACGGATGGCAACTGCCGTAAAAAACAAAGGTCTTTTCGCCTTTCGCCTCATGCTCTTGCAAGGCTTCGTTAAGTTCTTTAGATAAACGATTCAGGTAATTGTGCAGAGCCGAATCCAAAAAATGCGTTTGCACATTCCAGCCATGAGTCCGGATCAAATAGTCGACTTCTTTGCGCAAAATACCGCAACCGACCATCGTCAAGGGTTCTGTATGCTCCTGATGCAGGACAAATTTTTTCATGTCAACTGCCCGTAGTCAAAAGCTGCCGTTATCATCGCCTTGATATTGGCCTCCGGCACCGCCAGAGGCATAACGCCATTGCCGAATAAAAAATGTCCGCCCTGCTTGCCTATCTCGATGATGCGTTTGACTTCGGATTTTATTTCCGCCTCAGTCCAATGAATCATTTTGATGTCGTCAATCACACCACATGTCAAGCCGCGGGTATCGATCAAGCGCTTGGCTTCGGCCAAGTCAGCCAATGGACTGATGTAATGCGACGTGATGCCCAGTTGGTCAAACGCCAAATCGATAACGCCGTTAAATGGCGCCATGCCGCAATAATATACGACATCGGCAACACCGCCGGGTAGTAAGTCGAGTTTCATCCAAGGCAATACGATTTCTTCGATGATTTTGTTACCGACAAAATAGGGCGAACCGAACGGCGTCGAATACATCAAAACATTGGCTCCGGCCGCACGTAGCGCGTTAATGTGCTGATGAACAAAATCAACGCATTTGCGCAACAATTCATCGCGCAGATCGGCCGGCCCGGTCAAAAATAGCTCCATCCAGTTATCCATGCCCATCAACAGGGCCGGCAAGGTCGTCGAAGCCGTCACATAAGCGCAAATGGCATGCGTCTGCCCAATTTCGGTGCGTAAAATCGATAAACAATCAGCAATGGCTTGCCAGGCTTGCTGTTGAGTGATATCGGTCGGGACTTCAAATTTGGCAATATCGTCCCAATTCTTGATCACGAAATCTTCCACATTAGGCACGCCGTCATCGGCAAACAATATTTTTTTACAGCCCAACAATTCGGCTTCTTTGCCGACATAGTGCAAACTCCACACATTATCGTGACCGAAACGCTTTAACATTTGCAACTGCGCTTCGGCAACACAATCGCCCCGTGCAAAATAATCTTGAGCGCGCATATCGAGTTCTCGCGCACCTTGATCGAACAAATTGCAAAAGATCGGAATACGCGGTGCCGGGGCGCCGTATTTAGCCGCCGCTAAAATTTCTAAAGGTGTCATGGACTCACCTCTTTGATCAATTGGATAATAACTTTTGCCGCCGTCACACCATCAGGAGCCCACACATCGGCCCCCACTTTTTTATATAATTCCGGATCGAATCGATAGGGCGCGCCTCCGACCGCCAGCTTGATTTTATTTTCCAAGCCTCTCTCCTTTAATAAGGATCGAACCTTGATACTACCATTCTCGCCGATCGCGGTATGCACCATCATGGCCGAAATCGCGATGACTTGTGCGTCGTTATCAACTGCCCCGTCGACAAACTGTTCGGCGCTGATATTGATGCCTAAGTCGATAACATCGACCATCAACGATTTAAGACAACCTATCACGATACGTTTACCGAGCGAGTGCAAATCGCCATAGGCGGCTCCGATCACCACTTTACCGATCGTTTCCGGTGCGCTGGCGAATTTTTCCAGCATTCGCTCGGTCACTTCGGAGGCGATCTGTGCCGTCATGAAATGTTGAGCCAAATTGGAATCGGGATCCTGTTCGATGCGCGCCATCATGGCTTCCACGGCAGGAATGACCAAATTGAACACAATATCTTCCGGGCTATAACCATCTTGTAGAGCCCCATTAACCACGGCTAAGGCGGCCTGCTTATCGGTTTCAAAAACCGCTTCGTTGTATGCCTGCACGTAACGACTCAACATACTCCGGTCCCCTTATGCCATCGGTTGCAAGCGCAAATGTTCGATAAAACTTTCTTCATAGCTACTGATTCCGCCTAAATTGATCGATTTTGTCTTGTTTATGATCGCATTTAAACGAGCATTTGCGTTTTGGTCTAGCAACAACTGCTCGCACCCGGCCAGACTCGCATTCGCAAGACGTTTGAATCTGTCGACCGGTAAACGGGGCAACAAGCCGACACGCACAGCATTGTGCAAATCCAGATGTTGCCCTAGACTGCCGCAAATCCAAACAGCCTGTAAATCGCTTGGTTTCAAATCGGCAAACCCGAGTAATTGCATCATGGCTGCAGCGGTCGAAGCCTTGGCTCGTTGAAAAATATCGATATCGCCACCAAAAATCGCCGACCGAGCACTGCCGGCATCAAGCCGATAACCTGTTCCGCTCGACTGCAATGATTGGGCAAAGCGACCGGAGGGTTTGAGTATTTGCTTGTCCAACATCACCGCAATCGCATCGATGAAGCCGCTGGCACAATATCCTCGAATCGGCTGCTCGTCGATCGTAGTCATCAGCCAACGCTCGCCGTCATCGCGTACACGATATATGGCGCCCGTTTCAGCCGCCAAGCCATTGCGCATCCCGACCCCTTCAAACGCCGGCCCACCCGGAACCGATGTCACCCATACCGTAGTACCGTCCCACAGAGCAATTTCAGTATTGGTTCCCAAATCCGCCAACAGCATCGGACTAGATTGCTCGGTAATTCCCGTGGACAAAAGATCGGCCAATAAATCCGAACCGACAAAACCGGCCAATGGCTGAACGATCGAGATATCCGCGTGAGGCATACGCCAATCATGGCGCCACGAGGCCACATCATCGATTTTGCACTCGATAGGGCTATGCCAATTTTCAAGCCGATACAAATCATCGCTATCGTTACCGCCACCAATCAGCATCAGCATAACGGTGTTTCCGACGATGATAATCTGTCCGGTTTCGGCAAGGACATGAGCCACTTCCCCAAAATCTCGACTCAAAATATCTCGAATGCCATCCAAGATAGCCTTACGCCCTTCGGTCATCAAGTCCCGCGAGGCATGAACGTCCAATCTTTGGGCATCCAAACGAGTCAAGACATCGGCGCCATGCGCCACTTGAGGATTGATGCCTACCCGGCAACCGATGAACCGAGCGGTGGGGCGATGCCAAATAGACAAACGAATATGAGTCGTTCCTAGATCGACCGCAATGCCATACGGTTTCCGAACCTCGTCGGTAACTTTCGAAAACACTACCGTAGGCCACTGGTATCGATCCGGACTCCTCCATTGCGACGCCGGGGCAGGATGAGCAAGATACGCTTCACCGTCACTCAGAAGCCTTAATTGGCAGGCGAGCCGATAACCCTGCTCCAATTGATCCGGCAACAATTTCTGCCGTTCCACCGGAGTCGGAAGATTGAACCGACCAGAAATAACTTGTATCAAACAAGCGCCGCAAGTACCCAGCCCGCCACAGGCCGCACGAACGCGAATTTCGGTGTGATCGAGCGCTTCTCGAACCGATACCGAATCGGACAGGTAAAGCTCTAAACCGCAATTATCCGTGTTGACGCGTAACCGGTGATGTTTTTGTTCTTCGATGGATTCTAAATTTTTTGGCATCGGTCTTTTAGCCGCAATTCCGGACACTATCACGGAGGGTGGAACTCATATTACTATAGTAATATTCATGAAGGTCTGGCAATCGATCGTCTCGGCAAATGAAAGTGCGCGGCAGGCGGAGAGTGCGGTCACTCGCCCGATAGGACGATAGGACGCCGATGCCGAATTTTGATCTACGATGATGATAAATAAATTTTGAGGTCTTGATGTCAAACGATACCACGAGCATTGATAAGCGCCCCAGCATTCTGATAGTCGACGACGAAAGCGTCAATCTTTCGGTTTTCGGACAATATTTGATGGCGGACTATGCGGTCTTGGTCGCAACATCCGGCGCTAAAGCCTTGGAAATAGCGAATAATAACTCCTTGGACCTAATCTTGTTGGATATTATGATGCCTGGCATGGACGGTTACGAAGTCATTAAAGTGTTAAAAGCTAGTCCGAAGACACAAGACATTCCGGTCATTTTCGTGACGGCCTTGACCTCCGGACTAGACGAAACGTTCGGTTTTTCATTGGGTGCGGCGGATTATCTCTATAAACCCTGCAACTTATCGATATTATCGGTTAGGGTCAACTCACAGATAGAACTAAAAAAAGCGCGCGAGCGCTTACAAAATCAAAATATTCATCTCGAAGCGGAACTACAAAAACGCTTGCAAGAAAATCAAATAATTCAATCCGAACTGATGCAATCGGAAAAACTCGCCGCGATCGGTCAATTAGCGGCCGGCATTGCACACGAAATTAATAATCCGTTGGGGTTTATTTTTTCCAACCTCAATTCCTTTCAAGAATATGCCCTCGAAATATTCGACTTGGTCGACCAATACGATAATCAACTCTCTAAATGCCGGCACCAACCTGACTGTATCTCGAAATTACAAGATTTGAAGCAGCAAAAAGACTGGAATTTTTTGCGCGAGGATATCGCCGATCTAATTTGCGAATCCAAAGAAGGTTTAACCCGAGTGCGAAATATCGTCCGTGCCTTTAATCAATTTACCGATGACAACGGCCAAGACTGGCAGCAATGCGATATCAAGCTGAGCTTGGAGACGACCTTAAAAGTGTTCGTCTGCAGCCAAAATATCCAATGCCGTATTCGCAAAGAATATGGCGACACGCCCGAGATCGAATGCATTCCTCAACTCATGAATCAAGTTTTTTTGAGTTTGCTGACCAATGCCTGGCAAGCCGTCGACGAATCCGGTGAAATCATCATACGAACCGGAACCGACGGCAAACAGATCTGGGTGGAAATTGCAGACAACGGCCACGGGATTAATCCCGACCATCTGCATAGATTATTTGAACCGTTTTTCACGACGCGCCCCATTGGCAAAGGCATCGGCCTCGGCTTATCGACCGCGAATAATATCGTCCGCGCTCATCATGGCAGAATCGACGTCACGAGTCGTATCGGAGAAGGCGCCAGTTTTAAGATCTGGTTGCCTATTCATAAAACGCATGACTAAGGATATGCCCGTAAATAACTTCCCTATTTTGTGTAGGGTTCGGTTGCTCGATTGGCAGGTGTCGGCGGCAGGGATAGCGGCCGTCAAGCCTAAATGGACGTATTTACCCAGCACCTAAATTCCATAACCCATTGGCCATGGTTAATTGTCTTGGATAATTCATCCAGCACCTAAATAAGCCATGATTTTGAATCATTGCCAAAGACCTATGGAATTTAGGTGCTGGATTTTGGTGCTGGGTTTACGGCGTCCTGTCAAGCGAGTGACTGAACCCTCAACAAAGCTCATAGGTCCAGGACGTTATTTATAACGAAATCCTAAATGATTACTTTCGCGCAGGCATCGACTATCTATTGCTACCGGCATACTCACCGATATACTCCACTTCCACTTCGGCAAGCCCTTTAACGCCAATCGCTTTAGCCGCGCCTTTCGATAGATCAATCAAACGATTTTTGGTGAAGGGGCCGCGATCGTTCACGACCAAAATAATCGACCGGCCATTTTGCAAGTTAGTCACTTTGACTCTGGAAGGTAAAGGAAGCGTTTTATGCGCGGCGCTTAGACCATCGGGATTAAACCTGATACCCATCGCAGTGCGATTGCCGGATTCGGCACCATACCACGAAGCAATACCTCTTTCCTTATATCCATTGGGGTTGTTCAATGGATAGTAGCGTTTGCCTCTAATTTGGTAAGGCCGGTTGTAAGGCGCATCTCTCTTGAATTCGATTGCTCTATCGAAACCATCATCCGACACCGGCTGTTTGGAAGAACAGCCGAATAACATCATAGCGACAATCGCCAAAACGGTAGCGAATCTGAAATTGCGTCTAACGAGTAAATGATACGGTTTTTTTTGCAACAACTGAAAAGCCATAAGATACTTAAATTTCAATATATTGACAAATATTCTTAAAATAGCTCAATAAACTTAACATTCGCTGAAGGCTCAGTAACGAATCGATATGACCGCTAGGATATTTTTGCCTAAAACTCAAAAGAGAATATTGCCACCACCGGTATTCTGATCGGCCGCGATTTGCAGTAAAGTCTTAAATATTAGATACTCCCAGTTCCAAAAGGTGGCTTATAATCATTTTTCATTGATTTCACGACACTTCAAATGCAGCTGCCGCTCATCCATCAAATTTAAGTTTCCAATTAATCATACTCTCTCGATAATACCCGAGACGTGGATACCAGTAAAAATTGGCGTCAACTCGGTTAATCGAAGTTTCCACCTTCACCAATTTGCACACTTTGATTGCTTACAACCGGGATGATTCAGGGCGAACGCATTAAAATAATCAATATATCAATATGTTATCCTGTTACTTAGAACGCTTAGTCAATTCGGCTTAACTTATGGCACCCCTCCCTGGGCCCCGTTAGGCCGCGCCGAGCACTGGCGATTTTGCCGAGAATAGCCCGTTAGGGGAGCGGCAGGGATGCCGCTC
>Ga0180009_10002292_pt1 | contig 22602 bp, 15 predicted proteins | sample OS_PC_MetaG_FD_123537 | JGI IMG/M metagenome (GOLD analysis project Ga0180009, IMG submission 123537) | Groundwater microbial communities from the Aspo Hard Rock Laboratory (HRL) deep subsurface site, Sweden - OS_PC_MetaG | ecosystem: Environmental > Aquatic > Deep subsurface > Groundwater...
AACGAGAGCATGTGAACAGAAGCTTACGGTTTCGACCCAGAGCACTCCTGTCGGCTATGATTTTGCGCTTACCTAAACCGGTCAGTCGTGACGTACTGCAACCGACCCCTTGTTGACGTTCAAAGGTTTGTGCTTAATGTCGGCAAGCAGCCAACGAGCTGACATTCAACGCCGCCAGCAGCGGCCGAGTGAAACGAGGTCCAGAGACCGCAGGGAGCGATGCTGACTGACTTTGTTAGGTGATAGATACATGCTACTGGTTACCTTTGCCAAAGAATTTACCTATTGTGCCAGCCAAGATTCCTTTGTGTTTCTTTGGTGGTGGGCCACCAGCGGTTTCGTGAGAAATACCGATGGCCACATACCTACACTTATTAAAATCAAGAAATTCATCCGTTAAAACCGATTCATCAGTGACATAAGAAATCCCTATGGGTAAATTTTTAACATTTGGTTCGATTCTCGTTCCTTCCCACCTTGCAGCGACCACGACATGAGTTATTTCTTTTGCACAATTGTCGTCTATCCATCGAATAGGCGTTAAACATTTTGCGATCCAATAATCTGTGCGATCACTGCCTGGGATTTCCTTCAAAAGCTGGAACTTCAACGGTACTTGATCGTAAAGTTCGTCCGGTGCGTAATCTACGTCTGTGACTTTAAGTTCCATGTTCACCTAACGCCTGCCATAAACGGCGCGAGGAACGAGCGTCCGGCGACCGTAGGGAGCGAATTTGATGGCTTTATTGTACGTCACTTCACGCAACTGCATTAGAGAAGCAATTTTCATAGTAAACCCTTCTAGCATCTTGAATATTTCGCAATTTATCTTTCAAATGGTTTATTGCTATTGTTGAAAGATAATTAATGCAGATAGTCCCTTTGTAGCCTAACAATGATAGTGCTCGGCAGACAAAGTGGTATCCAAAATGAGCCAGAAGATGGCCTTGGACGTGGTCCTCAGTCAACTCGACTTTGGACGACATTTGAATTGGTCTGGCTACATTCGATTTTGCAACGACGGCACTAAAACAGTGTTGATTGAATCGAGGAAGTTGGCATCCGCTAAGCTCAACTAAGCCTCTCATTTGATGTGATGTTATGACATACTCAAGCCCATTTTGCCTGGCAGCCAGGTTAATGCGAGCAACCCGGCGAGCCTTCCGAAAAAATTCAGAAATACAGCTTTCCATCTCTTCAATATTTTCTGGACTGATTCCATCGCCAATATACATTCATCAACAAGGTGCATTATAGCGGAAAAATTCCAGACATCGTTTTCCCAGCTATAACCATAGGTGTAGATAACTCTCGGATGACATAGAAAATTATTACACTCAAGATCATAGTCCCGGTCTAATGCCACCAAAGTATTTGAGATATTTCCTGAAATTATCTCAGTGGCAATAGAAAGAAGGTTGACTTTAGATCCCCTTGAAATAAATTTAAATGTCTTAGCAGGCATCACATTTTCAGCCACTGATCTCCAGAAATACTGGTCGTGCGAGGCTAAATCACTATTATTTTCTTCATACTTTCCTTCAACGTATACGACGAAATCAACTGAATGAAATAGATGTGCGTTCGATAGGCCGCTACTTGTTCGCTCGAAGCTCATGATAGCTCTTTCTCCATATCGAGAACGTGAGAGCTATAAGTACTAACGATATCAGGAGAATGCGTTGCGAAGAGAATTTGGGAACTTGGATTTATCGATTTCAAATTTCTGACCAAAGATTCCTGCCAAGTAACATGTAGTGAAAGCTCTGGCTCATCCGCTATGTAGATCCAAGGATTACCTTCCTGCAATAAAGCCTCTCCTAGCACAATAAGGAGTTGCTTTTCCCCGGAAGAAAGTTGAGAAAGGCGAAATGGCTTATCTTGGGCAGTCTTTACGCTTAGTTCATTTTTTTCATTAACAAAGAAAGACTTTCTGACCACAAGAGAGTTTAGAATGGAAATAAATGTATCTTTTGGTGAAAAAATTTCCCTTCTATTTTCTTGCAAATGATTCCAATTTTCAACTACAGCATGAATTCTTACTGTCCCGGTAAGCGCCGCCAAATCATCAAGTGTCATAGCTTCTTTATTAAAGAACTTCTTCAAACCGTTATCTAGTGAAGTGAAGTGCTTTTCAGTTCGGTTTTTGTATTGGTTTGTTCGGAGCCCAAACTGGCTATAAATTTCCTCTAAAGATCTGCGCTCTTCTTTGACATCTAGCTTTTTCAATCTAATACCTATTTCTCCAACATCTTTATCAGATAGCAGTGAAAGAAATACAGTTTTCTGAAAATCTTCTAAAAGAGCTGTAGCTTTTTCTGACAGCTGAGAAAAAAGCCGCACCAGGTTATTAGAAAGTTCCTCTAATTTTTTATCGACAGATGACTCCCAATTCTTTTCTTCATGTTGGTATTGAATAGACGATCTATGGACAGACAACCAGCTGACATTTATATGTTCCTTAAGTACAGAAAGGACCGAATTCGACCTGTATCTCTGTATGTTTCTGGGAAGGCGATGAGCATAGTCTCGAAACGCCAATTGCTCTTCGAAATCATCTAGTGAAAATTCTATGCCGCTAGATCTTGCACTATCTTTAATTAGATAACTAATACCAGGGAAGGGCAACTTTTTGCTTTCGATTTTTCTTATCTCGATCGATGGCTTCTTTCTACCACCAACTTCCTTTAAGCGAATAAAAATACTATCAAATTGAATTCTATCTAAAGTTTGAAAGTCAGCAGTAAGCCCAGCTGCGATAAGATTGATAACCGTTGTCTTGCCTGATCCGTTTCTACCAATTAAGAAGTTAACATCATCGCGGACATTAAACGCAACTTTGTGATCACCCCAGAAACCTGTTATCTCTATTTTTTCGATTATATTCACTTTTCGTCCTTTTTATTTCTGTGGCTTCGACAATTTTCTTCGAGGCGAATTGCTGTTAAGCCATACAACGCCTAGCTCACCGGAAAAATGCGAGCGTAGCGAGTATTTTGTCCGGTGGAGCTACTGGTTAGGCTCAATATAGCCATTGTGAAAGCTCCGGCGCCAAAGTACTCATGGTGATACCCACAGTTAACCATACAAGGCCAACGAGGGAGGTTATTACATCGCTCGCATGAAGAGACTCTAAGTCAGAATGGATTGTTTCCTTCATATTATTTTGCTCTTCGGCCACCTGATTTTTATGCTCTTCGTGGCTTTCTTTGAGTTTATCAATTGAATGAGCGTATTCTCTTTGCTCTTCACGAACTCTGTAAAGGTTCTTTATGATTGCCTCAATTCTCTGCTCAATAGGTTTCTCAGGATCGTCAGGATTCCAGGCTTCAGCCCGACCTGTCACGTCCGACAGTTCAATGTTAGGAAGGCCGCCGATAGCATAACCACTTCTTTTCCATCTAGGGAACCGCTTTAGCCATTGAAGAGCAAGATGTCTTAATAAGGGCTGGTCAAAATGTTCGCGAACCCTGAGTAGGCCGCTAACAGCAACAATCATTCCCAAAAGTTGAAGCACATAACCAGCAATCCGAATTGATTCTTCGTTATGACAGGCAACAAATCCCCAAAGGGTTGCAGCCAAAACCATGAGTAAACCCATAAATATGAGCTTAGTTTCTGCCAACCAGCGCCGAACATCTATAAGCCATATTTGTAGTTGCTGATACTTCAATTACTTATCCTAAGCATAACAAGTTATTAAGTTGTTAAAAGTATATCCATCAAGAAACCTGGGGCGCAACAATAAATTTTTGAACTGCAAGGATTTTTTCCTTCCGTATATCATCAAAACTGAGCCAATAGGTGAAATTGGAGGTCGTCATGTTGACTGTTACTGCATCCCTAAATCATGCGTTCGAGTCGCAGCTTAGCTTACGCAATATTCCGGACCAGCAACGCCGAGATTTTAATAAGTGGCTTTGGTTTTATCTGGATTTTGACCAGAGCCAATTCATCGGCAGCAATGGGCCAGGTTACAGTCAGTGATTAAAGATTTTCTTTGGCCGGTTTTGGCCGATTGCCACAATTCACCACTCTCAACAGCCGACATTCACTACTGGTGGATTCGTATCGGAATCGATGGCCTGGGTGGTATCGGAACCAGTTGCTGGAATATGCAAAATAGGTTTATTCAGTGTGACAAAATTTTCTGAGGTTCCGGCCTACAACTCCAAATTGGAGAAGATTTTTCATGGTTGGATTCGATTTTGATCGTCGTTGTCGTTACGGCCGACTATGATAGGCGAAAGCCATTTATAACGAAACTGGCGTTCTCCTGTCTTTGGACCCCGCCAAAAGCCGTGCCAATGCGCCCGGCGCAAATGCGGTTTGACAACGCGGCCGGACGGTTCCGTTTCGTTCATATGCCGCAACTGGGTGCCGGTCTTTTCTCCGATCGACCAGATTTTCGGCTTGTCGGGCGGGAATAACCGCCAACCGCCTTTGACCTTTTTCGGCCGCGGATAATGCGGTTTCTCCTCGGGTACCTTCGGGTCGACAATTTCCGGCTCTTCGCTGCACAGGTACAGAACCAAGCTCACTAACGGATTGATCGATTTGGCGATATTCTCAACCGAAACGCCAATTTCAGAGGATTCAGGCATCACAATGTTTGCTTGTTCGCCCTGCCGTTTCGCTTCACTAAACCACCGGTCAACCGCTTCGGTAATCGTCCATGGCCCGATATGCAGAATATGCGGTTGTAGTTCGGATTCGGTATCGAGCAGAAAACGCAGCTCGTTTCGGTGCGTGTTCGTGTCCTGTTCCAGATGCACCCAGAAACCGTAGAGGCGTGTTTCAAACCACCGATAATCTTCCGACATTTCAATATAGACGCACCATTCAGGCAGGCGCAGCAAGACATCGCTTGGGATCTCGCCTTTAACCGTCGTGTCGGCCAATGCGGCAAACGTGTCCGGATCAAACCGGTAAACGCCTTGGCTGTATCGCCAGGAACCCAGCGCAGCAAGGATCGCCACGTCGGCAACGAGGTTCAACGGCAATCGGCCGGTTTGATGTTGCGCGCTGATAACCGAATACCACGCAGCCATCGGCAGAAAGCACCACTCCGGCCAATCGGGTAAATCCTTGCCCCGGTCTTGCCGGAAAATCTCGACCTGCTTCCAGGCATCGGGATAATGTTTAGCAATGGCGTTCAAGTGCTCAAGGGGGCGTAGCATAAAAGGCCTCAAAGGCTTGTCAAACAAGCTATCTAAGCATAAAACAAACTAATTTGTCGCGTCCTTGCGGCGATTGATCAATCGATAAAAGTTCGTCGTTCGTCTATTTTGATTTATTTTCCGTTCCTTACGCCCCCCCTTTTTTTTTGTTGAGTAAATTACTCGGCCTTTCTTCGGCATTTAACTCCGGTATCTTTGGGCGGATTTTGATCGGCGACTACAACTAACCAATACAGGCCGTCCGCTTAGATCGCTGTTCCTGTGCACGTTTTTGTTCCTTCGTTTGCTCCTGCTTTTCGCGATTGTCCTGAAGGGCCTGGCTAAGTGCCGCCCTAACCTGGCGTTCCAATCCGTTTCGCCCTAATTGGCTCCGTGTGGCAAGATCATTAAAATCTGTATGTGCCTTCATTTTATCAAGAGCATCAATTTGCTCAGAACTGAGCAAAGCATTTTGCAGTTTAATCACTTCCTGATTCGAAAGTTTTACCGTTTCCGGCTCCTTCTGCGCGGCTTCGAGACGGCGCATTGCACGATCATGCTCTCTATACTGCTGGGGAGTAAACGATTCGAGATTAGGTGGATAAACATTTTCACCCGGCGCAAAGATTGGAAATATCGCGGTGCCTTTAACAGCCTTGGCCGCCTCTTCGGCTTTACTGCGACCTGGATTAATACCATCCGTGAGAAGCCGGTTCCTATCGTCGTCTCCAGCGATGATGACAGGTTTATCCGGAAACTTTTCGTGCAACGCCTTGGCCACACCCGGAAGATTACCGGAATCAAATGCGGCAACAGTGGCGAAACCCAATGCCTCGGCATTAGTGGCGGCCGTCGCGTAACCCTCGGAAATGACCAAGGCCGGTGCTTGATCAAGGGATTCAATCCCACCAATCACATGGAAGCAACCTTCTTTACGGCTATCTTTGGCGAACCGCTTGGTTCCATCTTCTTGAATATACTGCATCGTCCATTGCTTGCCGTCGACGTCAGTGGCCGGAATGTACGTTTTCTGGCCCCCGGCGTCGGTGAGTGTGCCGGCATGTGCCTGAATGCCTTTATCACGTAGATAGGGGGTTGGCTCGAATACCGGCACTAAATTAGCCGTTTGACGGCTTACCCGTTGCGCAGTAGCCTCATGGACGCGTTCCTGTTCAGCCGCCCTGGCTGCCAATTTCTCGGCAGCCTCGGCCTGCAATTTTGCTTTTTCCTGTGGATCGAGCAAATATCCCTTTGATTTCCATTTCATATCAATGCCGGTGCGGTTGTTCTTAATGTAGCCGGCAGGATGACCATCCAAGTGACCGACATAGAAACCGGATTTCTCTCCGGTCTTATCGCCTCCCACTTCGATTCGGTGTTTTTTGCCGTCCATAATTGGGTGTCCGTCGGCCACAATAAAGTCGATCGATCGCATGGCATCTGCGAATTCCTCCATGGGGGATATTGCCGGACTTTGTTGATTAGGGACATTATCAGGCTTCCAGCGCTCCAGCCCATCCCTCTGTGCATTAGGGCCAACGTACCACGACTTAGCAACTTTATCCCATAACGCACCGGCGGCTTTGGCGGCGTTACGTTCACCATACGGCACTGCTAAATACTCGCGTTTATCATTTTGGATCGGGCTTACGGGTTCGTAATCAATGGGTCGATCAACCGAATCGTCGCTTTTATGTGTTGTCCAGTTAGCAAACGGTTCGGGATCAACGCCAGGTGGAATAAACCAAGATCGCTCTTGACGGTCCCACCGAGCGCCAAGCTTTTTCGCGTCATCCTTTTCCTGATAGGGAACATTGATATAGGTCCTGGAATCAGACGTTGAATCAGTATCTCCCTGCATAATGTTTTCGGTATTACTGCGTTCGGTTTTAGCCTCTAAAACATCTTCCGGACATGCTTCACCGAAGTGCTTAATCCATCGATCTCTTAAAGCCGGTTTGTTGCTCATCAATGCGGTTGTTACTGTTAGATTGAACGTTTTTGCATTGTGATCGTGCTCATAAAGCATAACCGCACTCTCTTCCAGATAATCGCGCTCACTTTCATCTAAAGAAAGGGCGTCTTTGAATGCTGTAGTAGGATCGTTGTAACGTTTGGCTTCATCGAGTCCACGCCATCCATCACCGTTCCAAAACGTAAATTGATCGCTGGCGAGAATAAATTCTTTGCTATTCGTTTCCGGGGGTTCCATTGACACAATCTCATCCAACAATTCCCGTTCGCTGAATGATTCGGAGCGGGCCACTGCCGACAGCTTTGGCGTCAATGGCGAAGGTTTTAACAATCGTGCAAGCTCGTCTTGGTATTCTGTCATCGCTTTATCCTCGTTGGCGTGGGATACATTGCCTCCATCTATTGATTGCCGTGCGTCATTAATTGCGTTGTGCCATGCTTCAGATGCGGCAAGAAACGCTTCTTTGGAGGCTTGAACAATGGGATCCTCATGGCTTAATTGGTAACGGGCCTCATTTGCTCTGGATTCACCGTACACACGGACTAACTCCTGATGATAGTTTTCCTCCGCAGCTTGCATGCGCTGGTATTCCTTCGTGGTAAGATCGGCAAGTGTTGCAGTGTGTGTCTGCTCTTTCTCCTGCTCCTGGATGTGCTGTTGTTCAAGACCAAGAATATAGCCTTGTATCTTTTCGGCATCAGCGGCCGCTCGGAATATTTCCAGTGGATCATCTTCGAGTGCCTTGATCCATGAAGAGACATACGCCGCGTGCTGGCTTGGATCATGTCCAATACCTAGCTCGTCACCAATAATCATGCTAGAAATCTCGGCACGCAGTTCTTCTTTTGCATATCCGATGCTACCGAATGGATGCAATATGTCGCGATCAAGCCGTGACGTATGGCCCGTCCAATGTCCTACTTCGTGCAGTGCGGTCGCATAATAATTATCTGCGCTGGGAAAAAGTCCTTTATCGGGCAAATGAATGCTGTCGCTAGAGGGTCGATAAAATGCACGTTCCCCTCCGTTATGCTGAATATTGGCACCGGATGCGTTCAATATATTCTCCGCCCGCTCAATCGGATCCCATGTTTGTTCTTTTTTCTCAAGCTCCGGTAATCCATCGATTTGCTCACCGTTGAATACGGTCGCAAAAAACACCCGAGGACGTTCAAGCTTAACAGTCACTTTAACGGGCTTTCCTTCGGGGTCTAAATCGGGTTTTCCATACTCATCTTTCTTGGTCTGTTCTTCGGTGAACTTCCAATATTGAATACCCGTGCCCTTCTCGCCTTTCCGAACTTGCGCACCCTCGGCCGCCGCTTGGTTATAGGTCATCCAACGCTGATCGATGCGATCCTGAACCATTAAATGCAGCGCATTGATTCCCTTGTAGCGATTGCCGGTAGTTGGGTTATACGGCAAGAAAGATCCTGACGCTCCGGCCTCCCACGGTCGTTGCCACGGCGCTGTCCCGGCTTCGAGTTGCTTGATTAAATTCTCGGCAACGGTTTCGTGATACGGTTTCTTCTGATTCTTCTGATTCATGGAAATGCCCCCACTTTGGCTTTGTACGTCTGCGGTATTACTGACAGCTTTCGCTATGACGGCCGGCTCACTATTCACCGGGTGAATGGCCGATTCGTTGATTACTTTGGGAATGCCATGTTCTTGCTCAACGTCATCGTTTTCCTTGTTCCGGCTTTTCTTGATCAAATCAACAACAGGTTTCGATGCGGTGATCCGTTCAAACACTCTAACTCCGTTGCTACCCGTTGGAATAAAGACCCGATCCACCCAACTGATACGCTCGATAAATGCGCCCTGCTCTTTCAGCACACGTTTTTCGGCATCCGTTAGATAGCCTCGCCCTTTGATCTCGATCCGATCCTCGCGATTGACCTTGGCGGTCGCGATTTCCCAGCCGTTTGAAAGAATCGCCTTGTTGCCGTTCTTGATTGAATTAAACAAATCGCTGGCCGACATATTGGATAAGCCGGAATCCAGTCCCAAATTCTTGAGCGTTTGCTTGGCAGCCTTTGGCCCCAACATGCGGCCTAGCAGCTGCTCGCCGTCATCGGTTTGCAACCGCTTGATGGTTTCCGATCCCTCGACACGATCCCAAATAGGCAGGATCACGCCGACTATCATCCGCTCTGTTTTGGTTTCAGTTTTCGGCGCATTGGAAAGTTGTTCATTCCAAAGCCTTTCGGCTTCCTTCTCATCGATCGCCCTGGTCAGCGTCACTTTCTGATAACTACCCACGCCATGAGTGACAACGGATCTGTAGTCATAGCCACGACTAATCGCATCGGCATTATCGATGTACCGATGATCGTTTTTTCTGATCGTATGCACGACGCCGCGGTGTACCGTCTTGCCTTCTGAATTGAGTCTTTCGCCTATATCGGAAAGAAAAAAGACATCTCCTTTGTTTTTTCCGAACTCAGCGACAAACCATCCGCTGATGTCGTTATCCCTTGGATTTTCGCGCACGAACTTTTTGGCATCTTCCCATGCGTTATATTTAATCTCGTTGGTAACAGCCAACTCGACATAGCGGGTCTGTGCTCCGGTATTTTTATCTTCATAAGCAACATCATCACGCGTCTTGACTATGCTCAGAGCGGTCATGGTCTGCAAACCGACATCATATAACCCCCGCTGCTTGGCATATTCCACGGCCTCTATGAGCCTGTCCTCAAACTCGCCAAAAACAGCGTTCTGCATATCCGTTTTCAGCGACAACAACCGATTCAAAAACTGCGGTATTGCCGGGATCTTGCTTTCACTCAACGATAGATTCTCATCGAGCAGGCTTAACCCCATCTGCTTGGTGACCTCATGAAATGACAGGCCGGTTTGACCGCGATAAAGATCACTAAAGAAATTCTTCAGCGCAGTCGAGGCATATTCGCTTTCAAGATTATCGGATGCCGTAAACATGCCTTGACCGGTCGCTTCACGTTGGCCGCGAGTTAGTGCGCCTAACTGATCCAGTCTGCGGGCAATGGATGATACGAAACGCTTTTGAGCCTTCAGGTTGGTCGTGGGCAACACATAATGCGGTTCTTGCGCCTGGTTAGTCCTATGGGTTCGACCGAAGCCCTGTACCGCTGAATCGGCCCGCCAGCCCGGCTGCAAAATGTAGTGAACCCGTTTACGCTGATTTTCTGCGGTATTGTCGGCATGGAATGAATACCCGGTGTCGCCCGCTCCGGAAAACACCAAAATATCTTTTTTGTTGTTCCGGAATGCTTCGGCATCGGCCCTGGACGCGTTCTTACCGCGCTTTTCTTCAACAACCCTTAGATTGCCTTCATCATCACGAACCTGGACAAACCTGCGGCTACGGCCGGTGACTTCGGCTACCGTGTCAGAACCAAAGGCATTGATGATGGAATCGAGCGGATTCTCAGGCACCCGGATTTGTTGCAGCGTTTCCAGTAAAGCGTCGCGCAAGGCAATCGCTTCGCGATCAAAGACCTGATTACCTTCTGCATCGCGGACAGGGATATAAACAGTATTACCGTTACTGTCTTGAGACTCTTCGTAGGCCGCCACCGGAGAACCGTTGCGCACGTAGTCCATCAACATCTGTCTTGGCGTAAAATCCAAGTCTTCAAGGGCTGCGTCATTGGCCGCCGCATCGGCAATGATCCGTTCTTGGGACGCCTCGTTTGTGTTGACCAACTGAATGACGGCAACATGGCCGGCATCCAGCTGTTCGCGAATATCGTCAATCACACGAGGCGTTTGCATCGCGGTGATGATTTGATTGAAAAAACGCTGATGAGCGCCCCAGAATTGCGACATTGCCGCACTCTTCCCTGCGCCGCTCTTACCGGCTTGGGTGATTTCCAATGCCTGATCCACATTGTCTAAAACCACTTGCCAAGCGCCGGCAAGTTCGTTGTAGATGTCTTCCTGCAAATCTGAAAGCGTATGCTCCAGCCGTTCATAGCTCACGCCGTCATACGACAGCGAACGGGCGAGATACATGCCCATCGCCTTCATATCACGGCTAATCAGTTCCATTGAGGCAATACCGCCTTTAGACACATTATCGATAAACGCAGTCGTGTCGGCGAATGGCGTGCCTTCACCCCACAGACCCAGCCGATCCGCGTAGCTCAGGTTGCTAATTTCCGTAGCGCCGGTAGCCGACACATAGGTGACACGCGCATTGGGCAGCGCTTTTTGCAGATTGATACCGGCAATCGCTTGTTGCGAAGGTTTTTTAATGCCGCGTTTGCCCTTGACGGAAATAGCGTTACCCATGCTATGCGCTTCATCAAATGCAATAACGCCATCAAAATCTTTGCCCAGCCAGTCAATGATCTGTTGAGCACGGGTCTTGCCGCCCTTCTGCCCTAAGTCATTGGCTAATTTTTTCTCGCCCCCGCGAAGTGTTGAATAAGTGGTAAACAGAATGCCGTCTTTTTGAGTGATTTCATTACCGGCCTTGGTTTTGCCCTGAAAGAAAATCTTGCTGGGATCGCCGCCTACGCCTGCGAAGTCCCGTCTCGCATCCTCAATCAGTCCCTCGTTGAACGAAACCCAGACGGCCTTGCTTCGACCCTGCATCAGGTTATCGAGAATAATGCCGGATATTTCCCGGCCTTTGCCGACGCCAGTGCCGTCGCCAATGAAAAAGCCCTTCCTCGATCCGTTCGGCAACAATTCGGAATGTGCTTGTCCTGCGTAAACAATAGACTCAAGTTGCGCAATAGACAGCAGGCCTTCTTGTATTACATTCCCGGGCAGAACCGGCGCATAAGTCGGCGTGAGCGGCTGAACGGCCGACATTGCCGCTGACTGCACCAGTTTTCCGGGGTGTGGTTTTGCCCCTGGAATAGTCAGGCGCTGCGGGCTGTAAGATGCGAATACCGAATCGGTGAACTCGCTGACTTCTCCGCTCTTAACCTCTATTGCAACGGCGCCGACAGGGTTGCTTTCGCTGAAGCCACTATTTCCTCCAATATCTGCGCCGCCGCTTCCTCCAGCGTTTCCGCCAGTTCCATTTGAAATTCCACTCCCGGCTCCGATTCCGTCATTAGCGTCATCGCCAATTCCGGATTCGCCTCCAACTTGGCTATCAGTAACAGAGGCTCCTGAACCTCCCCCGTGTCCAATAGATTCCGCTCGAGAGCTTCCCGTATCAGAACTAATGCCGCGAGCTCCGTCGCTGGGTTGTAAGCTATCCGGTACTGTCGGAGTATCTTCATCGATTGCTGGTTGATTGAAGCCTCGTTGTAGGTGCTGACGATCATTTCTAATGCCTTCTAATAATGTGGGTAAATCGGCGACCGAATCGACGCTACCCGTTAAGACGGGCTGAGTCTTCGGTCCGGTTTTATCGATAACCAAGAGTTGGTTATCGAACGTCGTACCGTACTTCGCATACTCCTTGCCGGCTATGCCGACATTCGCACGCACGGTGTACTTTTTCTCTATCTCCTTCCACCAGTTGGCGAATGCCGGTCGATCAGCGGCCATTCCATTGCCGACCACAGCCACCAGTCGGCCGCCGTCTTGTAACCGTTTTAATGCCTGTTCGATGTGTCTAGCGCCGTTCGATGTGTCGCGTTGCCCCCGCACTCGGCCAGCGGTCGAAGAAAACGGCGGATTCATGACAATGACGGTAGGTTTGATGTCGGGTGGTAATACGTTGTCCAGCTGCTCCGCGTTTTCCTTGAACAGTCTCGCCTTTGGAAACAATGAGGAAAGTAACGCCTGCCGGCGTGGCGATAACTCATTTAAAACTATTTCGGCCCCGGCAATCTTTGACCAGATCGCTAAATCTCCAGTCCCTGCGGAGGGTTCGCCCATCACATCATAGGCCTTGACGTTCGCCACCCAATTGGCAACAAACGATAAAGCGGGCGGTGTGCTGAATTGCTGAAACTCTTCCATTTCCTCATCCCGCCGCGTCTGCGTAGGCAGTTTCCGGATTCGGCTGGTGAGTTCTTTAGTTTTGCTGATTGCCCATGCGGCATCCTGTTCAGTCCAGTCGGCTTTCTCTGTGTTGCCCAGATGGATGTTGAATGCCGTTTCCATCGCATCATAGGCGTCTTTCGTTGAATAAACCCCTTCGGCCATCGTTCCGCCGAAAGAACGATTGGCCTCATCAGTTAAGAATTTTGTCGTGATTTCACCGTCCTTATCGAGCTTTTCAGCGAGTCGTAACGCGAGAACATAACGAGACTGATCTTTCGATATCGGTGATGGGTCCGCCTCTTCTTTTGAATGAACAATCGGCGATATCGGCGCAACAGCCACAACCAGCCAGTCGTTAAATAAATCCCATTGATCCGGATTCGATTTCTTCGCCATATTTAACTACCCGAGAATAAGTCCGCGCTACTGTCTAACGCGTCTGATTCACTGATAGCATCCTCTTCAAATGCGCCGGCTTTCTCGGCCTCATCCGGATCAAACTCCACTTCAAAGCCTGGCGCCGTTTCTGCATCGCTCAGCTTTTCAATCAGTGCGTCAGTCGGCTTGACCGCTATCTCGATTTCGGTGTTTGAGCGGCTATTAGTTTCATTATTCATGATGGTATTACCCCTTAATGACTGTCTGATTGTTGTCGCGGCCCTTGCTATAGTCGGGTCGTCCTTTTAGCTCGGGATAGGTTTGCTTGCAGGTAGGGAAGTTGCTGCATCCCCACCAAAAATGCCCTGGCTTTTTGCTGGGCCGACGTGAAAGACCGCTACCGCACGCCATGCACTTGTGCAGCGAAGATACCGGAGTCCCCTCTTTACCGCCGGCAATGCGCACGGCTCCTGCGTTCGCCTTCGCTACTTGTTCGCGGATAAAATCCTCTTGCCGGGCTATAAATGCGCCCATCTCGGTATTGCCTTGCTCGATACCTTTCAACATTCGTTCATACAAGGCAGTCAAAACCGGACTTTTCACGACTTCCGGCAAAGCATCGATGACGCTGCGACCCAATGTCGTGCTAACAATATACTTGCCCTTGAGTTCTAGGAACTCTCGGCGCTTTAACTCCGAAAGAATGGATGCGCGGGTGGCCGATGTACCGATGCCATCGCCGTCACGCAACACCTTCTTATGATCCGGGTCCGATACAAATTTATGTATGTTCTCCATGGCACGGGTTAACGTGCCCTCGGTAAACCTGGCCGGCGGCTTCGTCTTGGCATCCCGTCTGGCGGCCTGTCCACAGGTCACGTCGTCGCCTTGTTTCATGGCCGGCAAGCGTTGTCTGTTGCCTTCTTCCGAATCGTGTTTGTCGTCCTCGTCGGCTTCTTGGAACACATCTCGCCAGCCGTTGCGCGTGATGACCTTCCCGTTCGCGGTGAAGGTTTCGCTCTCGACTTCCGCACTCACGGTTGTTTGCATGTACTCGTGCAACGGATAGAACTGAGCGAGGTAAGCCCGGACAATCAGCTCATAGATAGTGCGCTCTTTGTCACTAAGGCCGGACTTTCCTCCCTTGTGCAGCGTCGGGATGATCCCGTGGTGCGCGGTGATCTTCGAGTCGTTCCACGTTTTGGACTTGATGCGTGGATCGGCACCGTCCACGATCCCGCCCAGCTCGGGGTTGACGTATTTGATCGCTGCCAAAATACCGGCTGCATCGGCGTGTTGAGATTCCGGCAGATAGGCGCAATCAGTACGCGGGTAGGAAGTTAGTTTGTGAGTTTCATAAAGCGCCTGGCAGGCATTCAGTACATCTTCAGCGCTATAGCCGAATTTATGGGAGGCTAATAGCGTTATGTCGGACAGCGCAAAAGCCAGCGGCTGGTTTTGTGTCTTGGCCTCCTGCTTATACTCGGCAATGATGCTGGGCTTACCGGCTATCTTCTCGACCAGCGCGTTGGCAATAGCGGTATCGACAAGTCGGCCTTCGGAATCAAGGCCGACTTGATCTTCTTTAGCCTTCCACGCGGCGAAAAGGAACCCCCCGCGTGCTGAATCTCGGCTCGGATAGTGTGGTACGGGACCGGCTTGAAGCCTTCGATTTCTCTATCCCGCGCTACAACTAGGGCCAAGGTGGGCGTCTGGACTCGGCCAACGGTCAGCAACGCCCGAGAACCGCCACGTTGCGCCCGCAACGTGTAGGCGCGGCTAAGGTTCATACCAATGAGCCAGTCGGCACGCTGCCGTGCCTTGGCGGCATCGGCCCAGCCGGCAAAATGAGTGTTATCCTTCAAGGCGGCCAAGCCACGTTGGACTGAAACAGCGTCTTGCGCAGACACCCAGAAACGACGGACAGGCTTGGTATTGTTGAAGTGTTCAAGGACCTCATCTACCAGCAATTGTCCTTCACGGTCGGGATCGCCGGCGTTCACGATGACGTCGGCCTCTTTGAGTAGCTTACCGATCGCGGTCAGTTGTTTCTTTGCATCCTCCTTGGGCATGAGTATCCAGGCCGTCGGAATGATAGGCAGTTCATCAACTCGCCAAACCTTCTTGCCATTATGGCCGCGTGGTACATCACTCGGTGTGTAATCATCCGGTTCGGCCTGTTCGAGCAGGTGTCCAAAGCACCAGGTTACTTTGTCGCTCCCACACTGGATAAAGCCATCGCCTTTGCCTGTCATTCCCAATTCCCCCGCAATGGCTTTTGCCACAGAAGGCTTTTCTGCAATAAATAGATTCATACTCGCTCCTTACAACGTCATTACCGGCCGTATCACGGTCTTAATTTGTGAACGATCGACAGGCCCGAAGTAGCGGCCATCAAAGGACGTGCCGCTAACATCGGACATCAGCAGTAATTCGTCATCGCCTAATCTATAGTGCTCTACATGGAAATTCGGCAATTCCCGCCCGGCACTATCAACCTTGCGGGGTACACTAAGAGGAAGAAGCTCGCCATTGACCCTTACACCCGCTTCATCGATCACTACGATGTCGTTTTTAGCCGCTAAAATGCGTTTCATCATGTAACCATATCCACCCGGGCAAAACCCGGCCCCGATATACCCCCTTGCCTTCGCCATTGTGAACACTTCATTTTCCGGCGGACAAAACAGCACATAGGCGCCTTTCGCTACTTGAGCATTGCTGGTCAAATACAATCCAACCGGAATGCTTTTCGTTGTGTTAATGCGCGCTCCGGCAGCATAAGCGCATCCACTAACGACCAGAGCGGCAATTCCTGCTCTCGCAACACGATCCGCAAAGCGTTTCAAGCACTTCATATCGTGATCTCCACTTCGTCGTGCACCTGAATAAGCTTGTCGCTCAACAGCGGAGCCGGGATTGAGGCCCTCGCTTGAAAAATCGAGTCCTTAAAATAGAGCGGTTGTTTTCCATAGATGGCGGGATAACCGGCTACATAAATGACCATATCCCCCGCTTCTTCAATCTCACCCGCCGCATTCTTACGCGGCCCCGGCATACGGAGGCATTCATCGGCCGTCAATAATGGCCTCTGCACTTCCTGAATGGTGCGTGAGACTTGCCCCATCATGGCGGCCGTTCGGCGTCCGCTGGTGGTGATCTGCTCTTTAATCACAGTGGTTTGCCCGGTTAAGCGCGAAAGATGCTCGGCCGTCTCAATGCGATTGGGTGGATAAGCGTTCTGAACGTGGCAATTCGAGGTAATCTGTTCATCGTGACCGTATCCTGTTTCACGGCTCTTGAGCTGGTTAATGTCCTGACAGATCAGATAACACTTGATTCCGTAACCGGCTACGAAAGCCAGAGACTCTTGCAGGATTTCCAGCTTGCCAAGACTTGGAAACTCATCCAGCATCAAGAGCAAACGATGTTTGTAGTGCGCCACCGGGCGACCGTTCTCGAACTCCATCTTGTCGGCCAGCAGACGAACGATCATGTTGACCATCACGCGCACCAACGGCTTCAGACGGGACTTATCGTTCGGCTGAGTCACGATGTACAGACTCACAGGGTCATCGTGATTCATTAAATCTTTGATGCGAAACTCTGACTGACTGACATTCTTGGCTACGACGGGATCTCGATACAGGGCCAAGTAGGATTTGGCCGTGGAAAGGACCGACCCGGCTTCTTCTTCGGGGCGGTCCATCATGTCGCGGGCGGCTGAGCCAATGGCCGGATGGTTCTCGCCGTTCTGGAAATGGCCGTAGGTCACCATTTCCATCCAGAGCTCGGCAATGTCACGATTAGGATCGGCTAGCATGGCGTCGACCGATGGCAACGTGGCCTGCATGCCTTCCTGTTTTGCCTTGTAGAGTGCATGCAGGATGACACCAACCAGCAGCGCAAAAGCGGTCTTCTGCCAATGCGATTCGAGACCCTTGCCGTCCGGATCGACAATGAGGGCGGCAAGGTTCTGTACGTCGCCCACCTCATATTCCGTTCCGGTGCGGATTTCATCCAAGGGATTCCAGCATACGCCGCCGCTGACCGATGCCGGCGCAAAGTTTAGAACCTTGTTTTTGGCGTGCCGCTTTCTCCAGCCCGCTGTCAATGCCCACAGCTCGCCTTTCAAGTCGGTGATAACCGCGCTGGCCGGCCATGAAAGCAGGGTCGGCACCACAAGTCCGACACCCTTGCCTGAACGGGTCGGTGCATAGGTCAAAACGTGTTCCGGACCGTTATGGCGCAAGTAGTAAAATTTACCCTGATTATCTTCCCAACCGCCGACATACACCCCGGTAGAGGATGGCGATTCTTTACCGGTCACCGCTTCAAGAAAAGTGCGCGGCCGTGGCAATAGACCCGCCGCCTGAATATCCTTCTCCCCGGCCCATCGAGCCGAACCATGCAGGTGCTCAGTGGCCTTCGATGAATTCGAAGCGATAACTTTCGCAACGGCTACGCTCAGCAGACCCGTCGTTGAAACCAATATACCAACGCTTCCGGCTTGCATGAATTCATTCGGATACTGGCTGTACCATGCCGCCCCCCATTGCAAAATCGACCAGGGCGCATACACATGATTGATGTGAGCGCCCAAACTCTCTTGATAGTTGAATGCAGCTGCGAAATACTGCGTGGCCGCCTGTAGCCCGCCGCCCAGCGAAAGCCCCCCTAAAGCCGGCAACAGTTTATTGCCTTTCTTTTTTCGCCGTACCTGGGGACCCACTGCATTATGGTGTTTTGTACTCATGTAGTCATCGACTCCTGCCTGCTGTTGTTTTAATCGATCCTATCGAGGTAATCGTGACGAAATCGCCTATCCCGACACGTTTCAATCGCCTGGTCGTCGCTTGATCGATCGGCATAACCATAACATCATCGCCCTGTTTCAATAATGCCAAAGCCTGACCATCGACAGTTCTGACGCCTGCATAAGCAAAGGCTCCTTCTTGTCCATTATATAAGTTATGCTTCGGTATATCGTTTATTTTAAGCCTCTTTTGCTCTCTTTCGTCAATATATTTTTTAGCGGCAGTGATTTGTTCAGGGCTCACGCCTGCCCCAGAAACTCCCCGTCGCAATGCGTTATCTGGTTTGGCTCCTTGCTGCTCCAGGTAACCAGAAACATTACGCGGCAATAGCACTTCACTTCCGCCGGCGATGCGAACCACACCGAGTTGGGACAGCCCTCGCAAACGGTGCCGGCTTTGGGGCGGCGGGACTCGTCCAATGCCCCCAATGTCGGGCTTCCGGCTGACGCCGGCGCTAACATTCCCCCCTGTTCCTCGACCGCCGCCTGCTCGGCCATAAGGTTCTGATCGGGTAGCGTGCCGGTCGGCAGCGACTCCTGATTCAGAGCGGCCAATGCCGCGTCCAGCTCGGACTCGATGTTGTGCTGTTCGTTTGTCATGACTGTGCTCCTTGATTAAAAGCGCTTGCCGCCGGCTTTCCAAAATCGGATCGGCAAAGGTGATGGGTAAACGCGAATCGACGGCGGCTCGGATGATCTGCGCCTTGAACTCGGCGGCGCCGTTGACGGTGATACGGCTCCCGTAGCGCTCCATTGCCAACGTCAAGGCTTGTTGCAAGCCTTCATGGGAAGCTTCTCGGGATATTTGCAGGCGATCGCCATCATCCCGGATGGCCGACCTGCCTGCTCGGAAAATGATCGTGCCTTTTTTGGTGATGTTGTCCAGGGTAGGCGCTTGACCGGCACCCGGTCTGGCCTGTCCATCGCCTTTAACAGTGTTACCTTTGAGCCCCTGCGAGGCCTCACGGGCACGCAAGGCGGTCAAAGCCTCGGCACTACCCTGCATCGCCTCCTGCTTGAGCCAGTCGGCCCATGTCCGTCTCCGGAACGCATCATAGAAACCCTGACGCTCCCGCCGGTACTGCTTATTGATCGACTGTATTTCGTTACGAAGCGCTTGACTGGCTTGCGCATACAGCAACTTCTTAACCAACCGCCCTTCGGTCAATGTTTTGATAGCGGTTCGACGCAGCCGACTCGACTGCTTGGCGGCCTCTATCCGCCTGTCCTTACGTTTTCGCACCTTGTCCAACTCGGCGGCACGCGCCGCCGTAGCCCTTTGCTGCTCAGCCTTATACTTGGCGTACAACTCAACCGTATCAACCCGTAGACGAATCGGGCTTTTTTGATAGTGTCGCTTGGTCTGGGCTTGTCGCTGAGGTGATGCCTCGAATGGCCCCAGACGATCCACGAGCTTCGATTTTGACAGTTCGCGCGATAAGGTGCTGGCCTTAATCATCGTTCCATCATTAGCCTCGACGACAAAGCCATTGCCACGCTCTCGCAATTCCAGACCGTTTTCATGCATCACCCGATGCAAGTCCGTCCACGTCGCGGCACTTCGGATCTCGTCCAGACATTCCCGCTTAATCCAACCCAACAGGCTTTCAACGCCTGCATGGCGTTCCATGTCGGCGGCTCTATTTTCGGAACCGCTCTTGCGCGGAATATGATTGTCGGGCTCAAGCCGGTAATCTCGCTCAAGAATTGTGCATAATTCGGCCAACGTTTTATGCGGATAATACGGTTCGTGCATTGTGTGGCGTGTCGGATGAATCTTATTGATGGCAATATGAATATGCAGATTATCCGTGTCGTAATGCACTGCGCTGATTCGCTGGTGTTCGCCATAACCAAGCCCCATACAAATGCGCTCTTCAATGGCCCTTAGGGTATCTACACCGGGCTTCTCGCCTGTTCTAAAACTGACCAGTAAATGGTAGGTTTTGTCGCTCTTAGCCCGCGTATTCAGCTGCTGGGTTGCCAATACCTCGGCAATTGCGGCTTGAACCGTACCGGCCTCGCAATTGGTGACCTGAACCGCCCCCAATCGCTCGGTTTTTTCTTGCGCATCGGTGATGTAATCCGCTAAGCCTGCAAAGTCACTTTTACCCAGCGAGCGCATGGGGACATGCTTGGCAATCAAGACACGATCCTTAGAATTTTAGCCGCTAAAAAAATCATGACTCAGCTCTGGGGTGAACGATGGACTTCATGACCCGCCCCATTTCATTTTGCGTCGCCTCAATCCGGTTCAGCAGGGCCCGAATAGTGGCATCGCTAAAATGAGCGGTACGCACGTCATCGGTCAACCAGAGTTTGAGTAAGCCGCCCAAACGGCCGAGATCACCGTTGATACGTGCCAATTCGCGCACTTGTTCGTAATCGACAATGCCTGTGATTTTATAACCCTGTCCGACCGTCATCAAAAAAGAAGACAGACTCATCCCTGCCGATCTAGCATTGCCTTCAATCAACTCCCGCTCTTCCGGAAGGCAATACACCTTAATGGGTGGCGTGCTTTTCCGTGTTTTCTTTTTATGTTCCATGGTTTCCTCTCAATTTAAAGCCGGCGGTAGCCGGCCAGCCTCGCAGAGCAGGATGTCCGTTGAGTGCGTAGCGCGAATAAGGTCAGTGAAGCAGGAACATCCCGCTTGCGGGTGGGCCTACTTCACACATCCTGCCCTGTCCTAACGGACGGTTACGCCAAGAATAAGAACCCCTTCAGTTTCGATTTATCATACATAAAGACTGGAAAATATCCTAATTTAATTTCGATATAGAGAATATTTAGCACAATTGACGTATAATCGAACACAACCGGATTGAGCTGACACAAAGTTGACAATTAATAGGAAAACGATGGATGAAAAATCGATATGGCTAAAAGCTATCCTGAACAACTTGGCGAATGGGTCAAAAAACGGCAATCAACAAAACGGGACAAGAACTTGGTGGCATTCTTGGCCGTTAAAAACGATGTGCAGGCCGCATTAGATGCGGGTTACGCAGTTAAAACGATATGGGCCAACATGCTCGATACCCAGCGGATCGAATTTGGTTACGACACATTCTTAAACCACGTAAACCGCTTGATACGCCGACCGCAGGCAGCCCGTACAACCGAAACCGAATCAACAGCCACTGCCCATAACGCTACGAAATCAAAAACAAGCAAGACACAAAAAACAACGACATCGCCTTCTTCTCAGGCTGGCTTCGTATTCAATCCAAAAATCAACAAAGAGGATTTATTTTAATGGCTAAAATTCATATGGTTTTACAAGGCAAAGGGGGGGTCGGTAAGTCGATGATCGCGGCCGCAATTGCTCAATACAAGGCAAGCAAGGGGCAAGCGCCTCTATGCATTGATACCGATCCTGTCAATGCGACGTTTGAGGGCTACAAGGCATTAAAAGCGCGCCGTCTGAACATCATGGATGGCGATGAAATCAACACCCGCAACTTCGATGCCCTGGTTGAACTGATAGCGCCGACCCAAAGCGATGTCATTATCGACAATGGGGCCAGCTCGTTCGTCCCGCTCTCGCATTACCTCATCAGCAACCAAGTGCCGGCACTGCTCAAGGACATGGGACATGAGATGGTTGTTCATACCGTCATCACCGGTGGCCAGGCCCTTCAGGACACGGTAAGCGGATTTGCTCAATTGGCCGGCCAGTTCCCGGATGAATCTGTGTTTGTCGTCTGGCTGAATCCTTATTGGGGACCTATCGAGCACGAAGGCAAGGGATTTGAACAAATGAAGGCCTACAAAGACAACAAAAATCGTGTATCGGCCATTATCCAGATTCCGACGCTCAAGGAAGAAACCTACGGACGGGATTTCTCGGAAATGCTGCAAGCCCGACTGACCTTCGACGAAGCCCTAGCCATGCAATCGCTAACCATCATGACCCGACAGCGGCTCAAGATCGTGCGCACCCAGATTTTTGGGCATCTTGAGAACGCGGCGGTGCTGTAATGGCGACTGACAAAATCGAGGAAACCATCAAGGAAATTGCAGTTAAACATGGCATCGCTGTGGGCCGCGACGATCCAATCCTGATCCTTCAAACCATCAATGAGCGATTGATGCAGGACAGCGCAGCCGCCCAGCAAGAGATCCTAGACCACTTCAAGGAAGAGCTTGAGGCAATTGCGCACCGATGGAGCGATGATGCAAAAAATAAGGCGGAAAGGACGCTCAGCGCGGCCCTGACGGCCAGCCGCGAGACTATGACCCAGACGATGCAGGAAGGCGCCAAGTCGGCGGCGGAATTGATTCGCCGCGAGATTAAAGCGGCATCCGCACAGTTCGCGGCGCCGATCCG
>Ga0180009_10002293_pt1 | contig 22601 bp, 7 predicted proteins | sample OS_PC_MetaG_FD_123537 | JGI IMG/M metagenome (GOLD analysis project Ga0180009, IMG submission 123537) | Groundwater microbial communities from the Aspo Hard Rock Laboratory (HRL) deep subsurface site, Sweden - OS_PC_MetaG | ecosystem: Environmental > Aquatic > Deep subsurface > Groundwater...
GATAATCTCGGAATCCGAAAGCGGATAGCGGCTCAGCAACAGCGTGTCGCAGTCTCCGCCTTCGGGGCAACCGACAACATGAGGGAAGCCCTGACGCAGCCGGGCGACATAGGGAGCAAGCGGTCGCGCCTCCTGAATGAAGGCGATATCTGCGCCCACTTCGAGAAGAAATGACGCGATTGCCTGTCCGTTCGCAAGATTGGCGTTGGTGATGTTGAAGGTGACAATTTCGATCCGGGTGGCATCTGCAGATACCGATGTCGGCGGGTCGCAACGCATCCAGCCGGTGACGCCAATCTCGAGGCCAACCGCCAGCGCCGGAAGCGCAACAAACCACAAGGCAATGCGCGAGCCCAAGGCCGCGAGCAGGATACCGATGCCTACGGCCAGCACTGCCAAATGAAGCCGCAAGGCGCTGAGCAATTCCAAGGCAGGCCCGGCTTCGAGCGGATCGAGCGTTGCTAGAAAGCCGGCAGTCGCCATCAGCACCAAAGGCATGGCCAGCGCAAGAAGGGCTGTACGCATGCGGATCAACGCTACCGAATCGGTCATGCCGGAAACTAACGAAACTCAGCGACCGGTGTCTAGCACCGCTTCGGGTTCGGTCGCCTTCCCTATCCACCGCGACAGGTCGGTGCCGACAAGGGTCTCGGTCGCACGAAGATGCGGCTCGAAATAGGCGCGAAGGCGATCGCGTGTCGCCGGATTGAGCGGCGGATAGCTCGTTTCGACAGAATTCAGCTTGAGAAAATAGCGTCCGAGCGCCGTGCGCATTTCGCGGGGAATGATCCGTGAAACGAAACGCTTCACCGGATTCTTGCCGATCACCATCGACTGAACGGCCCGGCTCTTGGGCATGGAAGCCATGTTACTCTGGGGACGGTCGGCCGGAAACTGTTGCGCGCTGATGCCCAGGAACGACGACAGCCGGTCGCGCACGGTCTGGTAGGGTATCACGTCGAGATCATCGATGATGAGAAGCTGGTCGCGCGGCACGAAGCGCAGCACGCGCGCCACATGTTCGTCGTAGTGACCGACTCCGGCATAGGCGAAACGCCACCAGGATTCACCCGCCGCCTTGTCCTCGGCGACGCGTCGGTCTTCCTGGTCCAATGCCTGTTCGAACGTCAAGGATTCCCGCCCGAGACGCTTGCTGTGCCAATAGGCCGAATAGGCCCGTTTCGTGGGATCGCGCAAGACGAGAATGAAGCGGCTGGCACTCATATCGACAGCCTCGGTCAGGCGCTCCATCGCGCCTGTGTCACAGGCATAGAATGGCGTGCCCTCTCCAACAAATTTGTGCGTTGGGCGAGCGGCTCTGAAGTACTCGCGAACGTATTCCTTATATGTCGTCACGCCGCTCTTGGCCCGATTAAGAAAAAAATACGTCTCCTTGATCGAAGGAATGAAGACGTCTGGATGTGCCGCCAGCATATCGGTAATGGTGGTGGTGCCACATTTTTGAAATCCGAGAACGAAGAGATTTGGCTCTTGTGGCATGGCGGTTTCCGTGCGTTCAAATCATCCGGATCAGCCGGCGCGATGTCCACAGGCTGATGAGCAATTGCAGCGCGTTGCCGGCGATAAGCGCATAGAAAACACCCGCAAGGCCAAACATGACATAGCCGCCAATGCTGATTGCGACATAGCCGAGGGTGGCTAGCAGCTGGTCGCGCAGCACGGTGCCGAATTTGCGGGCACTGACGGCAGTGTTCTGTAGGAGAGCCGCGACGTAGCGCAGAGACCAGGAAATCGCCGCCAGCCCTAAAAACGCACCGGAAAGCTCGTAGCCGCCACCGAAAACGAGGTGGATCAGCGGCGTTCCGTAGAAAAAGCAGATCGGTATCGATGCGAGCAGTACCGGCAGCGCGACGAAAATGCCGATGAGCAACCGGCGCTTTGCCGCAGCCCTTCCGCCTCCCTGCATTTCGCCGGCAAGACCAGGAAGCAGGGACTGCGCTACCGATTGCGCCAGCACCCCCACCATCATGTGGATCTGCAGGGCCGGCACAATGGCGCCAAGCACGTCCACGCTTTCGCCGCCGGCAACCAGTATGCGCGGGACGCTCTGCTGGAGCTGTCCGAGCATGGCGGCAACGCCCAACGGCCAGAGATTGACAAAGAGCGCCCAGACGATCGGCCAAGCGGGTCCTGGGCCGACCGCCTCGTCAATGCGGGGCCTTGCCTGCCGCTTGTCGTAGAGGAAATAGATCGCTAGCCAGCCGATCGGCATTCCGATCATCGCGTACATCGGGTCACGCAGGACGAAATAAAAGAAAAGGTAGAGCAAAACGCTCGAGGCGGCCCGGGCTACGAGGGAAACACCAATAACGTGTTGCCGTTGTTCTTGCAGGGCGAGACCGTAGTAAAGGTCGGATTGCGCCTCAAAGAGCTTGGCCACCAGGATTAGTAGAAAGACGAAGGCGGTGGCGAAATCACTTGGAAGGACGAATAGAAAACTGACACCGATCGCGACACAGATGGCCAGAATGACGTTGCGTAGCCGCCGGTAGGTCGCGAAGCTGAAGGTGGAATGAGCGTCCGATGCTTGTGCGCGTCGCATGCCGAGCCGCGTAAAGAAAAACAGCGGATTGAGAAGCGCCGTCGACAGGCCGTAAAGACCGACCAGCGTCGGATCGCCGAGGCGCGCCACCAGCCATAGGAAAACGAACTGGCCACCAAGATAGACCAGATTGCCGCTGGTGAAAGCCGCCGTGCGGCCGAAGAGTTTCCCCACCAGGCCTTTTTTCCGGCGCGGCTCGGGCTCGCTCTTGTCGCGAGGAGGGTCCTGAGTGGTCATAATCGGCCGCTATCGTTCATTCGGTCACCGCCAGTTCGAAAGATCGAGGCCGAACTCCTCGGCCAGCCGCGCATTGGCTTCGGCAAAACGCAGCTTCAAGTCCTGTCTGAGACGACGCTCATCAGTCGTCACAGGATCAGGCTTGCGCGTGTTAAGCATGCGATAGACCGACCGTGCCGCCTTGTAGAGGTTGCCCTTGGGCAGCACCGCACGAACGGCTACGTTGACTTCATGCAGCCGTCGCGAACGCACGGCGAAGGTCTCGTTGGATTTTGGGAAATCGAAGCTGTCGAAAAACGCGGGATCGAGTCCTACGAATTCCGCAGCCTTTTTGGCAAAAGCACGGGGGTCGGCAACGAGATCGTCGAAAAGCCATACCCGCATGCGCTCGCTGCCGAAGCGATTGCGCCATTGCAGCAGAAAATCGACATAGGCCGCGTTGCGAAGGGCGTTCGCCGCGAGCTCGTTGCCGCGATAGTCCCCGCGCCCTTGGCTGATCTCCTCCAGATATTCGGCAAAGGTCAGCTCGCTCGGAATCCAGGTCCAGCTGTTTTTGAAGAAATTGAACAGCGAGAAAACCTGCGCGCTCGGCTCGCGCAAGATGAAGATGATCTTCGGATCGGTCGGAAGCTCCGGAATTCTTTCAAGCGCCGTAGCCGAATACAGATAGCTCGGCGTGCTTTCCAGCACGACGCGCGGTGCGGATCCCGGGATGGGCCGGAAATAGTCTCTATAGGCGTCGAGCCCCTTGGAAACATGACTCTCGGGTCTGAACATGTGCGTGCCGGGGTCGGCGAAGAAATAGGTTTCCTTCTCGCTCGATCCGAGGACATCCGGATGGGCTTCAAGCCATCGATGCAGCGAGCTGGTGCCGCATTTGGGCGCACCGGCAATGATCAGATTTGGCAGGAGACCCGGAGCATCCAAGCTACGTTCCGGCTGCGTCCTTGGCATGGCGCTGTTCATGTTGAAATTCACGTGGGTCCAAATGTCGAAAAGGAATACTTTAAAACAAGAAAGAAAATACGATCAAACCTGCTGCACCGCTTCGAGTCAAGCTCCGCGAAGCAACTGCGCGGACCGGCCGTCGACATGCGTGTTTCCGTGGTTCGCGATAGGGCCAAACCCGCACCACATACGTCGAGATAACCAACAATACCCACTCAACATATCATTGTCCCATGCGTAATCCTCATATGAGGTGCTTGGCATCGACATGGTTGGCCGCCCGGGCGACCGCCCCGCCTGCTTTTTCAGGACAAAAAAGCGGCGGCCCCGGACACGCCGGGGCCACCATTTCGCGAAAGCCTGAACCCTAGCTCAGCAAGGCGTCATCGACCGAAAGAGTGTCGACCTGGGTATTGAACAAATCGTTCTCGACCACGCCGTCTCCCAGATGGCCGTAGTCGACGACCACGCTATTGGTCACGGCGTTGATCGCGACATAGGAACCGTCGGCTTCGCGGAACAGAAGCTCCTCCGAACCATCCTGACTTGCATCGTAATTGCCGACGCCGACCAGTTCGAGATCGAGGAAGGACAATGTCCCCTTGTCCACCGTGTCGCCGGAAATGTACGAATACTTGCCGTCCGCCTTCAGGAAAACGAGGTCGTCGATGTCATTTCCGTCGAGATCGGCTATGGCGACCAGTTCCTGGCTCATGCGGCCGTAGGTCTGCAGCGTGTTGCCTGCGCCATCAAAGGACTGATAGCTGCCATTGGCGACGCTGCGAACGATCACGTCCTCGGTTCCGTTGCCGTCGACATCGGCCAGCCCTTCGAAGCTGTACTGGGTCGTCTTGAAGACGGTGCCATAATACTCCTTGGTGGCTCCGTTGACCGTGTACACGTAGTCGGTGTCGGGATTGAAGAAGAACAGCTCCTGCTGACCGTCATCCGATGTGGCGGCGTTTTCGACGATGTTGCCGATCGCGACAAGTGTGTGGTCAGCACGGCCGAAACCGGTTTCAAACGAACCGTCCAGCGGCGAATACTGCTGATAGGCACCGCCCTGCTTCTTGCCGATCAGTTCGAAGTTGCCGTCGCCATCGATATCCACCACGCTCATGATGTCGTTGGACGGCGAGCCGAGATTGGTGATCACCCCGGTTTCAGCATCGACGCTGTAGTGCGAGCCGTTGCTGGCGCGCGTGAGGATGATATCGTCACCGCCAAGCCCGTCGATGTTGCCGCCGATAGCCACGACCGTGTCGGCGGGATTCTCGCCGACCGCACCGATCACCGTGTTGGTGCCGCTCGTGGCGATAAGGGAGCCGCCGACGCGGAGCAGGATGTCGGAGCCGCCATTGCCGTCAAGGTCATCGTCGCCAGGTGCGGGCGGGATGGTGCTGAGAGTAACACCATCGCCGTCGAACCGCAGGAACTCGATGTTGCTGAAGGTGTTGACGCCTTCCGTGCCGACATTGTCGGTAACCGTGCCCGAAAGATCACCATTGAGCACAACGGTGAAGTTACCGCTGCTTCCGTTGAGAACGAAGGTGTCGGTTCCGTCGCCGCCGTCGACGACGTCGTTGTCGTCGCCAGCATAGATGGTGTCGTTGCCATCGTCGCCGAACAGCTGGTCGCTGCCCTGCCCACCATACAACTCGTCGTTTCCGGTGTTGCCGTGCAGGATGTCGTTGCCCGTAGCGCCCGACAGATTGTCGTCACCAACGCCACCATTGAGCGTGTCGTTGTCATTGCCGCCCTTAAGGATGTCGTTGCCGTCGCCACCGTTGAGCGTGTCATTGCCGTCATTGCCGAAGAGGCGATCGTCGCCGATGCCACCATCAAGAGTGTCGACGCCTTCATCGCCGATCAGAGTGTCATTGCCTGCACCGCCGGACATAAAGTCGTTGCCCGTGCGGCCCTCTAGACGATTGTCATTGGCATCGCCGTTCAGGTTGTCGTTGAAAGTGGTGCCGATGATGTTCTCGATCGAGACGATCGAGTCCGAGCCGAGACTCGACCCACCAACTGTTCCGAGAGCCATGATCGCAGTGATCGCTGCAGTGCCGGCACTGGCATCATAGGTGTCGATGCCATCGCCACCGTTGATGCTGTCGTCGCCGGCCGAAGCGTAGAACACGTTGAAGTGCTCATCGCCGGCCAGCGTGTCGTTGCCCGAACCGCCCCGGACATTCTCAAAGCCGGTGATATAGTCCGAGCCAATGCCGGCGCCGAATGCGGCGTGATAGCCAAAGGCCACCGTCACGCCCGCCGTTTGCTCACCATAGTCGATGGTGTCCTGACCGGCACCTCCGTCAACCCAGTCCGCGCCGGCACCCGGCTTGACGATGTTATCGCCATTGTTGCCGACGATGGTCTGGCCTGCGGCGTCACCGGTGACGTTGATGTCTGCATCACCGGCAAGCGTCAGTTGCGTGACCGCATTGAGCGCGAGTGCAATGCCCGTCGCAGCTTCCACGGCGTTGATGGTCAGGTTGTCGACGTTGACCGTCAGCTCGCCCAAGGCCGCATAGTCAGCGGCAGGCACCATGATGGTGTTGCCTTCGCTGGCACCGGCAATGGCCACATCGAGCGGAACCGTCAGGTTGAACGGCGCCGCGACGACCGAACCGCCATGGCCGTCGTTCGCCGTCACCGTCACGGCGAAGGTGCCGACCGCAATGGTCGTCCCCGCCGAGCGGACGATGACGCCATCGGAGATGGCAAAGCCCGTGGGCAGGCCGGTCGCCGAGAAGCTCAACGCGTCGGACGCGTCGATATCGGCGAAGTAGCCGGACACGTCGACCCCGACGAAATCGGCGAGAACCGTATCCGGGATCGGCGAAGCCGTCGGCTGGTCGTTGACGCCGGTGACCGTCACCGTAGCGATGGCGGTCGAAGTTGCGCCGCTGTCGTCCTCCATCTCGTATGCGATCTCGACTGTCGTGGACTCGTCGACTGCCAGGGTCTCGAAATCGCCGTTGGCGCTAAAGACGAGCTGGTTGCCGACCACCGAGACGGCACCGCCGGCCCCGCCGAGGATTGTCGCGCTGTTGAGCGTGAAGTTCGCCGGGACGTCGGTAGTGTCAATGTCGGTGTCGTTGGCCAGAACGTCGATAGTGACCGAATGGTCTTCGTCGACCGTGCCGGTATCGGCAACCGCGACCGGGATGTCGTTGGTGCCGGTGATGGTCACCGTCAGCGTCTTGGTGTCGCTGCCGCCATTGCCGTCACCCACCGTGAACTCGAATGTATCGGTCAGGTGCTCGCCGACGCCCAGGGCCTGCACCGCCTCGTCGGCGTTGTCGAGGGTGTAGGTATAGGTGCCGTCGGCCGCCCAGTCGAGCGAACCGTACGTGCCCGTGACATCGGCGGTGTCGTCGGGCGAACCGTCGACCTCGATCACCGAATGCTCGTCCGTCGTGTCGAGATCGGTCACGCCCGCAAGGAGGTTGCCGCTGGCGCTGAGCGAGGTGTTCTCGATGACGTCGGCGAATTTGGCGACTGCCACGGGCGCGTCGTTGGTGCCGGTCACCGTCACGACCACGTTGGCCGTTGTCTCGGCACCATGGTCGTCGGTCGCCTTGACAACAATGGTGACCTGGCGAGGCTCGCCAGCGGCGAGATCCTGGAAGTCGTCACCCGGATCGAAGCTCAGAACCGTGCCGAGCACCGAAGCCGTGCCTGCACCCGGCTGGGTCTCGACGGTGTAGGTGAGGCTCGAACCATCGTCATCGCTGTCCACGTCGTTGCCGAGCGTGGCGAGATCGAGGATCACGGCCGGGCCGTCTTCCTCGGCCGCCATGGTCGAGGCCGCAAGCGTCGGGCCGTCATTGCCGCCGGTGATCGTCACCGTGACGGAACCCGTTTCCGAGAAGCCGTCGCCGGCATCCACCGTGTAGGTGAACGTGTCGGTAACGGACTGGCCAACGGCCAGGAAGTTGAAGGCCGGCCCGGCGACATAGCGGACGGTACCGTCCGGATTGATCGAGACCTCGCCGAGGCCGCCGGAAACGCCGGTCACCACGAGCGTGTCGTCGTCGAGATCGAAGTCGTTGGCGAGCACATTGATGTCGATGCCGTTGTTCTCAACCACGGCGCCGGTGTCTTCAGTGAGCACCGCATGGAGCAGCGTGCCGTCGCCGAACTTGAGTTCCTCGACATTGGCAACGTGATCCGTTCCATCGGTACCCGTCACCTCGACGCTCAGCGTGTCGGTGATGGTGTAGTCGGCGCGATCGCCGGAGAACACGGCCGTGTCGATGCCGAGGCCGCCGTCGATCTCGTCGTTATCGCCGCCGCCGATCAGCGTATCGTCGCCGATGCCGCCGATCAGGGTGTCTTCGCCGCCAAGACCGGAGAGCACGTTGTCGCCGGAATTGCCGGTGATGACGTTGTCGAGCTCGTTGCCGATGCCGTCCGGGCCATCCTTGTCGAACGAGGTGATGGTGACGTTGTCGAACAGGAAGCCCTGGTTCTGGCCGCCAGCACCGTCGGTCGGCGCGCCTGCAGCGCTGCTGCGGAACGCGATACCACCGGTCTGGTTGACCTCGGCATTGGCTTCATGCGTGCCGCCGAGAGCGTCGCGATAGTTCTCGAACGAGGTCGACTGGCCGATGAACTTGCCATCGAGATAGATGTTGATGACGTCGTTGTCCTGGCCGTCGACATGGTTGAGCACCATGGTCAGTTCGTGCGCGACCGTCGGGTCGACACCGCTGATGAGTTCGGTGTTGCCGGTGAGCGCGGCGAAGTTGTTGACCGTATCTCCGGTCTTCCAGTTGCCGTCGAGCTGCGGATCGGAGACCGCAATACGCAGGCCGGTGCCGGTATTCTCGATGCGCATGAAGTTGTTGCGGTCGGTGCGGCTGGCAGTAGCGAAATCGACCTCGAGCGAGGAATTGTCGGGAACTGCGCTGACCGCCTGGAAGGTGAACGACACGCGGATCGAGTCGACGCCCGCCGTCGTGGTCGATTCACCGGCCTTGACGGAAACGCCCGGCGAATAAGGCCCGGCGAAGTCGCTGGAGCTCGGATCGGAGGAGACCTGCAGCATCTTGTTGCCGCCGACATCGACGATGTTCTGGTCGCGAGCGCCACCGTTGAAAGCCCAGCCGTTCTCGTTGTTGGCGATCGGGCCGAGGTTGAACTTCGAGAAGGTTTCGGTGACCGAGGCCGCATCAACAAGGGTCAGGTTCTCGACATTGGCGGACAGGGTGATGTCGTCTGCCGCATAGACAAGGTCCGTGCCTTCGTCGACATTCTCGACGATGGCGTCGGAACCGTCGGCGACATAGATGTCGTTGCCTTCGCCACCGGCCAGCGTGTCGGCGCCTTCGAAGCCGGTGATGGCGTCATTGGCTTCGGTGCCGGTGATGGTGTCGGCCTGGGTCGTGCCCTGGATCTCGTTGATCTGGGCGCCGTACTGGACGACGTGCAGGTTCGAGAAGTCGGCCGAGCCATTGGCACCGGCTTCGTCGAAGAACGAGCCGGCATTGCCGGGCGTGCCCGGGGCGCCGTCGGGGGTCTGGTCGGCCATCGGGTCGAAGAAGACCGGCTTGCCCCAGCCTGTCTGGGCGTCGATCTCGTTTTCGGTGCCGACGAAGCTCAGGCCCGTCGTGTCGGTGTAGCCCTGGATGCCAAGGGCGTACTTGTTGTAGACGCCCGTGACGCTGACGTCGGTGAAGACCACGTTGCCCATGGCCGTCAGCACGTCATACGAATAGACGCCTGCCGCGCCGGTCTGGTCGTAGCCCGAAGCGTCGAAGCCGGCGAACTGGATGCCGGAAGCCGGCCCTGTGGTGCCGAGTGCGCTATTGGTCACATCGACATTGGTCAGCGTGGCATTGCCGTCGAACTCGAAGGCCATGATGTTGCTGCCGGTGCCCGAGGTCAGGCCGTTGTGATCGAAGGTCGAGTCGATGATCACGAGGTTCTGGACGCCGGCCTGCTCGTAGGCCGAACTGGCCTGACGCCCGGTCACATAGAGGCCGTGACCGCCGGAATTCTCGACCGTGACACCGGTGAGGCTGAGCGTGCCGAGCACCTCGGCCTCGCCGACCGGAACCACGATGCCGTTGCCGGCTGCGCCGCTGACGGTCAGGTTCTCGAAAGCCACGGTGCCGTCTGCGGCATTGGCGTCGAGATTGACGGTGAAGCCGGAGCTGGCGCCGCTGGCATCGATGGTGACCTCGCCGAGGCCACGGATGGTGACGGCCTTGTCGACCAGCACGTTGACATTCCCGACACCGGAATAGGTGCCGGCGGCCACGAGAATGACGTCGCCGTCGCTAGCGGCCTCGATCGCGGCCTGCAGGGTGGTGAAGCCACCCGTGCCGGACTGATCGACCAGAATATAGATCTGATCGTCGATCTCGACCTTTTCGACACCCGCGAGGGTATCGGTGTCGGCGCCGTCGGTGACCTGCCAATGGTCGACGTTCCAGACCGGCGCGGTGGCCGTATCGGCGAACACCGCCGTGTCCTCGCCGGCGCCGCCGTCGAGGGCATCGCCGCCGGCGCCGCCGGTCAGCGTGTCGTCGCCGTCGCCACCGGCGAGGCTGTTGACGCTGGCATTGCCGGTGATCTCGTTGTCGAGCGCGTTGCCGGTGACGTCGCCAGTGCCCGGACCGGCCAGCGTGATGTCGCTGACGCCGGCGCCGAGCGTGATCTCGACATGCGAACCAGCCGTGATGTCGAGAATGACATCGTCGACGCTGATCGTATCGGTGACGGTGCGGCCATCGGTGTGGACGACAATGGTGTCGCCCGGCAGGGCGATGACGCCGCTCGGCACGTCTTCGATCTCGGCATAGGTGATGCTCTGGCCAGACCATATCTGGGGCGCGACGCGAAGTTCGCCGTCCGGGGTCAGACCATAGGCATAGATGTCCATGGTGTTGTTGGCGATGAAGGCTTCGACAAAGGCCCGATCCATGGTGACCCGCGCCGGGTCCTGATCGGTCTGGTAGATGTAGCGGCCGACGCCGTCGGAGAAGTCGTTGCCGGTCACAAGAGTCGGCAGGACCGACGGCAGGTTGTACCAGGCAATGCCGTCATGCTGGCCGACGACGCTGATGCCGATCTTCTGGCCCATCGACAGGAAGACATTGTCCGTCACCTGCATGTCGAGGCCGGTATCATGGCCGGCGCCGGTGCCGTTGGTGATGTAGATGCCGGAACCGATGAAGATGTTGCCGTCGATCTTGTAGGAGGTGATCACCGAGACATGAGTCTCCGGATCGGCGCTCGTTTCGTCGCTGAAATAGACCGGGCCGGCCAGCCAGCTCGTGCCGGCATCGGGCCGGACAATGGAGTTCTCCAGCGTGAAGCCGGTCTCGTAGATTTCGAAGCCCTTGTTCACGCCCTGGATAGCCGAATGCGTCGCCTCGAAGGCGAGGCCGCTGATCGTCACGTTGGGCGCCGTCACAAGGAAATTCGTTCCCCAGTTGGACTGCACGCCGGAAGTGAAGGTCGCGGCGATATCGGCCGTGTTGGTGATGACATCGCCATCGGCGTCGACGCCACGGATGGTCAGGCTCTTGTTGATGAGCAGGCCGAGCGGGTTGGTGCCCGAATTGGTGTTGTCGGCCGCGTTGTAGTTGGCAATGTCGGTATAGCTGCCCGGACGGACGAGAATGGTGTCGCCGTCGGATGCCGCGTCGATCGCCGCCTGCAGCGACATGCCATCGGCAACGATGAAGGTCGAGGAACCGGTATCCGAAACCTCGAGCACTTCGACGCCGGACAGGGTTACCACGCGCCCATCGACGGAAATGGTGCCGCTGCCGACACCGCCGGCCACCGTGAAGCCGGTGAAGTCGTAGAGGCCGAGGTCGATCGGGGCGCCGTTGTTGTCGGCGATCACCGCGATGTCGGTGCCTTCGCCGCCATCGACACTGTCCTCACCCTCGGTAGCGATCAGGACGTCGTCGCCGCCACCGCCATTGAGAACGTCATTGTCGTCGCCGCCATCGAGGATGTCGTCGCCTCCGCCGCCATTGAGCGTGTCGTTGCCGGCATCACCGTACAGTTCGTCGGCGCCACCGCCGCCATTGAGGGTGTCATCACCCTCGCCGCCATGCATTTCCTGGCCGAGATTCGAGCCGTGGATGACGTCGTCGTGCACTGAGCCGTTGAGGACCTGGCCCTCGCCGCCGCCGGCATACATGCTGACTTCCGGAGCCGAGGCGTCGAAGGTGTTGCCTGCGCCGACCGGAGCCGTCGACGGGTCGTTGTAGGCGGTCATGCCGATATGCTCGGCCGCGCTGTTCGCGAACTCGTTGTTGTCGATGAGCGCCGCATCCGGCCCGTCATTGGACAGGGCAACATTGTTGCCGTCGAACAGGTTGTTGGTAACGGTCGCGTCGGCGCCCGGATTGATGTAGAGGCCCGTCGCCCAGCCAGTGAAGGCGTTGTCGTCGACCACAAGGCCGGCGGCGTCGTTGTACGCGGTGACGATGGCGCGGAAATTGCTGAAGCCGGCATCGCGATAGAAGGTCGAATTCTCGACTCTGACATTGTCGCCCTGGATATGCAGGGCCGTGTTCTGGCCGACGACGTTGCCGCCATTGTAGAAGCGCAGGCCATTGATCTGCACCCCGTCGGCATTGACCTGGATCGCGCCGAGCAGTGTCGATTCGCCGAGACCGCCAACGGACGGGTCGCGTTCAGCGCCGCTCTGGCCGAGATTGAGACCGAAAATCACGAGGTTTTCGAGCGCGGGGCCGGAAATGTTGGCAGCGCCCGTCTCGGACACGTTGTGTTCGCCCGGTGCGACGATGATGGCCTTGAGCTTGCCGGCCGGTTCGGCCGCCGCCGCATCGATCGCGTCCTGCAGAGTGTCGTAGCCGCCATTGCCGACCACGAAGACCACGGCATCGTTGAACTGGACCGCTTCGACGTTGACGAAGGTATCGGCACCGAGAAGGCCGTTGGTGTCGACCAGTTCGCCGTCCTCGTTGTACTCGAAATCCTGCCAGTTGCCGTCGATGATCACGCGGTCGACGCCGTCGCCACCGTCGATGTCATCATTGCCTTCGCCGCCGATCAGCGTGTCGTTGCCGCCTTCGCCGAAGAGGTCATCGTTGCCGGCGCCGCCGATCAGTTCGTCATTGCCGTCGCCACCGGCGAGCATGTCGTCGCCGCTGCCGCCGCTGATCGCATCGGCGCCGGCGCCGCCGTGAATTTCGTCGTCGCCGCCATTGCCACTCAGGGTGTCGTCGTAATCCGTTCCAACCAGAATGTCCGTGTCGTCACTGGCCGAGAAGCTGATCGGCAGATCGTTGTCCTGACCATAGAGCTCGAAATGCGTGCCCGCATAGTTTTGCGGCGACGGAACCGAAACCGTGCCTTCGACAAAGCCACTGAATTCCGTCGGGATGTTGATGACGCTGTTTGAACCGAGGCTGAGGCCGTCGAAATCGGCATCGGCGATGATCCCCCACAGGATGTGGTCTATTGTGTTGCCGGACACGGCGACGTTTTCGGCAGCAGCAACATAAATGCCGTAATTGGCACCAACTTCGGTCGTGCCATTGAGGATGTTGTCGGTAATGGTCGAACCGTCAGCCATTCCCCAGGCCAGGATGTAGCCGGAAGCCCAATAGTCGCCGGCACGGTTGATGCCGCTGATAGTGTTGCCATCGATGTGGGCGAGTGCGTCCGAGCCGACCTGGATGCCGTTCTGGGCCATGCCGTTGCCAGCACCGATATAGCCATCGCCGGTGACAGTATTGGTCGAAAGATTGATGGTCAGGCCATCACCCTTGGCGGTGATGCCGTTCTTCTGGAAGTCGTCGATGACAGAATTGCTGATCTTGACGGTGCGGTCTGCGCCGTCGGAATTGACGACAAAAATGCCTTGGCCGTGCTGCACGCCGGAGACATGGCCGCCGATAAGCGGATCGCGCGCGCCGGTGACGTGAACCTGGTCAATCGTCGCGGAGGAATTACCAACGAACACGCCGACAATGTCGTCTGCGCCATTCGGCAGCTGGTTGCCCGCCCCTTTGGCATCGACAGTCAGGTCCTCGATCACGACATTGGTGCTGTTGATGATCGAAATAACCGCAGCCGTGTTCGTGGAGGCGATATCGCCGTCGGTGTGCGCCAATGCCCCCGTGGGCATTTCGATAACCGAGCCGAGACCCATGCCCTTGATCGTCAGATTGGTGAAACCGTCAATGGTAACCTGTTCCGACAGGATGGTGCCGTCGGTGATCAATATGGTGTCGCCGTCTTCGGCGTGTGCCAGCGCCGCGGCAAGCGAGGTGTATTCGCTGCCTTCACCGACCACCAATACTGACCGGTCCGCAAACTTCAGAACTTCGACGCCGCTGAGTGTATCCGTCCCGCCTACCGCGGTCGTGACCAACAGCGAACCGATGCCGAGTGTGGCATTGGCGAAATCGCCGTCGAAATTGACGGTATCAATGCCCGCGCCGCCCACGATGACGTCGTTGCCCGCGCCGCCGGTCAAGTCGTCATTGCCCGCGCCGCCGTCGATGTCGTCGGCGCCACCGCCGCCGTCGATACTGTCGCCCCCGCCATTGCCGATAAGGGTGTTGGCGCCGGCATTGCCGGTCAGGATGTCGTCGCCGGCGCCGCCGACGGCGTTTTCGACGCCGACCAGAGTGTTTGTACCGAAACCGGCGCCGCTCGAGGTGCCGGCATTGAGGTCGATGATGACCTGCGATGTCGCGGCCGAAGCGTCATAGGTATCCGTACCGCCGCCGCCGCTGAAATAGTCGTTGCCAGCGCTGGCGAACATGGTGTTGTCGCCGGCATCGCCATAGAAGCTGTCATTGCCGTCGCCGCCACGGAAGCTCTCGACGTTCTTGAGGTCGTCGATGTCGCCGCCCGGACCGAAGGCGAAGCCGGTATAATTGCCGGGATCGGTGAAGTTGACATTCAGGTTGACGAGGATGTTGCCAGCGTCGCCCGTGGCGTCATAGACGTCGCTGCCGTCGCCGCCATCGATCTTGTCGTTGCCTTCGGAGGCGAGGAAGGTGTCATCGCCGGGCGTTCCGACCAACACGTCGTTGCCGTCCGAACCCTGAATGACGGTCGAGCCGTCGGGATTGATGAAGGTGTTGAGCTCGAAGTCGCCGGGATTGGGCGTGTCGATGTAGACCTTGGCGGTGTCGTCGCTGCCGTTGACGCTCGCGTCGAAGGTGTTGCCGCTAATGTCGGTATTGTCCTCGCGGGCGCGCAGCGCCGTCGCGTAGCGATTGGTGAAGCCGGTGAAGGTGTTGCCGGTAATGGTGGAATTGGCCGCGTCGATGGTGACGAGCGTGTTGCCCTGTTCCTGGCCGAGGGCGTTGAGGCCGCCCGCCGTGCCGCTGACGATATTGTTGGTGAAGGTGACGTAGCTCGTATGTGTATCGGCACCATTGCCGCCGAGCGTCACGAGCTGACGCGGCACGTTGGGCGTCACGAACTGGAAATTAAAACCCTCGCCGCCCGGTTGCGTACCGGTGAAGGTCTGGCCGCTGAAGATGTTGCCGTCGACGACGACATTGGTCACCACCGCGCTATACTCGGACAGAAGGCCGGCGTCGCCGCGCGCTTCGATGACGTTGTCCCGGATGGTGACGCCGTCGTGCGCACCCACGAGGTAGATCGCCGCCCTTTCAACGCCGGGAGGGCCGTCATTGCCCCGGATGGTGAAGCCCTGATCGATGTCACCGATGACGACACCGTTCACACCATTGGCGATCTCGATGGCGCCCTGCCTGACATTCTGGCCATTGATGATCGTGGACGCCGCGCCGTCTTCCGACAGCAGCGTGATCGACCTGTCGATCAGGATATCTTCATTGTAGGTGCCGGCACGGACGACAATCGTATCGCCTGCGCTCGCATTATTGATCGCGGCCTGGATCGACATGCCGGAGTCGACGTAGAAGGTGCTGGAACCGGTGTTGGACACTTCGATAACCTCTATGTTGGACAGCGTGATGGTCCGGCCGTCGACAACGATCGTGTCGTTGGCGATTCCGTCGGTCGCATCGAAGCCGTCGAAATTGAAATCTGCAGAACTGAAGGGCGAGCCGCCATTGTCGCGGATGACGACGGTATCGATGCCGTCGCCCCCATCCACAATGTCGTCGCCACCCTGGCTGATATCGATGTGGTCATTGCCGGCAGCCGCATTGACAGTGTCGGCGTCAACGGTGCCGACAAGGTCGTTGTCGCCGGCATCGCCGAGAATGGTGCCGTCGCCGCCGCCATCCGCCGGCTCGGCAAAGGTCAGCGACGTGCCGCCGCCGTCCGAGGTGAACTGGCCGTATTCGTCCGCGCCGTTCCGGGGGATGAAGGTCAGCTCAGAGTAATTGCTGTTAGGCGTGAAGATGTAGGTGACGGTATTGCCGTCAATGGCCGACGACTCGAGCGTCGGGCCATCTTCCACGAGTGTCTTTGGCGGAGCAATGAACCAGATATCCGGAGCAACAACGACGTCATTGGAGAAGGTGATGACGATTTTCAACGCGCCTTCGCCATATTCGCTGGCGGTGTCGAGATTGGCGTCCGGCTGGAAGACGCCATCGGCATCGAGCGTGAAGACTTCGACGCTCTGCGGGGCGAACTGCGGCGGAGGAGGCGGCGGTTCAACGGCGGTCATTGCGCTCGGTTCGTAGTAGTCAACTACAGAATCACCGGCCTGGTTCTGGCCGAGGGAGAGCGCGACGCCGATGTCGCCCTCATAGCCGGGCGCGGCAAAAAACGAATAGGTGACAGTGTCGCCGTCGATCAAAATACCAGCAGGCAAAAAGCCCACCGGATTCCCGGTAGCCTGTTCAATCAGCGAGAGCAATGGCGCCGCAAGGACGGTCTCATCGAACTGGACAACTACCTGGAGTTGGCCAAAAACTTCTTGCGGCTCGTCGAACAGGACGTTGTCCAGCGTAAACAAGCCGGAACTGTCACTGGTGTAGGTCGTGACATTGAGTACGTTAAATTGCGCCATGAATGAGATCCCCAGAATGTGAAGCCGCGCGGTCCGGCGGCGGCATGTAATGAAAAAAAGTCGCTCTACGGCGATTTGCCGGCTTCAGCCGCGCACCGGCGCCTGGGCGACGGGGCAGCTCGTCCGGCAGGAAACGGTGCTACCCCGAGCAGCGTCCGCGCAGCTCAAAAAGAGCATCAACAATTCTGCAGCATCGTGCAGAAGAAAAGGTCATAATTAATCTCCCTCGGTCCCCGATCCGGTACACCAGTCAAAAAACACCCGTGCCAAAACAATGGGCACGCTCCGCCTTTGCGAACCTACGTGCCAAAATGGGTCATGATCAAGAGAAAAATTTAGAGATCGTTAATGTGCGAAACGATTCTCTGTCACAAAAAGGCAATGCATTGCGTTGGCTTACGCGGTGAGGACAAATCGGCGGCGCCGCGACGCACCGCCGCATTGCATTTTTTGTTGTCGAAGGCGAGCGGAGTCGCTCGCGTCCTATCCTCAGTCGTAGACGAATGCCGTTCGCAGGGTGCTGACCACCGGCTCGAGCAAGTATTCGAGCATGGTGCGCTCGCCAGTGACGATGATGACCTCGGCCGGCATGCCGGGCCTCAGATACATGCCTTCGTGCTTGGCGACTTCCTCGGCCTCGACGCGTACCCGAACCTCGTAGAAGGATTGCTGGGTTGCTTCGTCGAGCTTGGCATCGGCGGCGACTTGCACCACCGTTCCGGCCAGCGGCAAGGCGTTCCGATTCGAGAACGGCACGAGCTGCACATTGGCGGTCAGGCCCTCATGCACCAGGTCGATGTCGCGCGGGTTGAGCCGCGCGACGACGATGAGCTGGTCCTCGAGCGGCACGATCGACATGATCTCCTCGCCGGGGCCGACCACGCCTCCCGGCGTCGGATGCTTCAAATTGATGACCGTACCGTCGGCGGGACTGTAGAGCTGGGTGCGCTCGAGCACGTCTCCTGTGGCGATCATTTCCTTTTCAATGCTCGCGAGGCTGTCGTTGACCTCAGTGTCTTCCTCGGCGGCGCGCTCGCGGAACTGCTCGCCCGCCTGCAGCAGCTTGAAACGGATTTCGCCGATCGTCTGCTCGGTCTCGGCGATGCGGGCGATGTTGGCTGCCGCCGCGCTTTCCAGCGATGCCTGCTCGCGCTGCAGCGACAGAACATCCGACCGATTGATCAGCTGCTGATCGAGGAGCTGGATTTTGGTGGCGATTTCCTCGTTGATGAGCGCCACCTGCTTGTCGAGCCCGGCGTTCTGCGCCCTTATCGCCTCGATCTGGTTCTTGGCCTGCTCGATCTGGCTGTCGAGGATCTGCTGCTGCTGGTCGAGGCTGTTGCGGCGCGACTCGAACAGAGCGATCTGGCTGGCGGCAAAGTCATCGAGTTCGGCAGACGGGAACTGCTCCAGTTCGCGCGGCAGCGTCACATGGTCGGCATCGAGCATCTGGGCCTTGACGCGCGCGGCGACCACCAGGAAGCGCAGCCATTGCTCGCGGCGCGCCGAATAGGTCGCCTCGGCGCGGATGGAATCGAGAGTGACGAGCGGCTGGCCTTTGGCGACGTGCGTATTCTCGCGCACGAAGACTTCCCGGACGATGCCGCCTTCGAGATTCTGGATGACGCGCCGGCTCGAATCCGGGCTGACCACGCCAGACGCCGTCGCTCCGCCGACGAGCGGCGCGGTGGCGGCCCAGCCGCCGAAGACCAGGAACAGCAAGCCGGCCGAAATCAGGCCGAACCACATCGGGCGCTGGGCCAGCTTGAAAAAGTCCGGCGGGGGCGCCGCTTTCGGCTTTTCGGATTGGGCCGGCGCCAGTTTCAGCACGGGCGATTTGGGGGAAAAATTCTGGTTCATTCGGCCGGCCGCTTCGGTTGGCCGATGCTGGCATGGGCCTGCATGGAAAAGATCTGCTGTGGTTTTTCTTCCTTGGGCGCCTGCTTTTGCCGCGGATTGAGCTCATTGAGGACTTCATCGCGATCGCCGAACTTCTCGAGCACGCCATCGCGCAGGATGGCAATCTTGTCGACCGGCTGCAGGATCGACATGCGATGGCTGACGATGATCACGGTGGCACCGCGCGCCTTGACGTCGGCGATTGCCTGGATGAGCGCCGCCTCGCCTTCCTGGTCGAGATTGGCGTTGGGTTCGTCGAGCACGATGAGCGACGGATTGCCGTACAAGGCGCGGGCCAGACCGATGCGCTGGCGCTGACCGCCTGACAGAAACAGGCCCTGCGGACCAAGATCTGTCTCGTATCCGTCCTCGAGCCCCAAGATCATGTCGTGACAGCCTGCCGCCCTTGCCGCCGCGACGATCGCCGCGTCGTCGGGTTCGCCGAGGCGGGCGATGTTCTGCTTGACAGTGCCCGAAAACAATTCGACCGATTGCGGCAGATAGCCGATGGCGGCGGCGGTGTCCTGGGGCCTGAGGCTCATGACGTCCGCTCCGTCAAGGCGGACATTGCCGGCCGTCGGCGCCCACGAGCCGACGATGAGGCGGCAAAGCGAGCTCTTGCCGGACGCCGACGGGCCGATCAGCGCCAGCGCCGTGCCGGGTTCGAGCGAGAAGGCGACACGCTGCAGAACGACATTGGTTGTTCCGGGAATGCGGAACGCCACCTTGTCGATGTCGAGCCGACCCTTGATGTCGGGCAAGGCGATGCGCTCGTCGGCTTCGGGCACATCGAGGAGGAAACGCCGGATACGGTCATAGGCGTCCTTGGCCTGAACGAAAACGCGCCAGGACCCGATCGACTGCTCGATCGGCGCCAGGGCGCGGCCGAGGATGATCGAGCCGGCGATCATGCCGCCGGCCGTCAGTTCGGCCTTGGTGACGAGATAGGCGCCGATCCCCATGATGCCGACCTGCACGGCGATGCGGATCGCCTTGGAAATCGAGGTCAGAAGAGACGAACGGTCGGCCGCCTGCTGGCTGGCCCTGGTCATCTGGTCGACCGAGGCGTGATAGCGGCGCGAGATCGCATCCTGCATGCCCATGGCGTGAATGACGTCGGCGTTGGCTACCGCCGCGGAGGCGAATTCCGTCGCAACCTGCTGCTGGGCGCTGGCCTGACGGAACAGGTTGCGCGAAAGCCGGTCGTTGAGAACGGCGAGCGTGAAAAGGACAATGGCGGACACGAGGGCGAACACGCCGAGCCAGACGTGCATGAAACCGATGACGAGTATGAACAGCGGTGCCCACGGCGCGTCGAGCATGGGCACGACGGCGCCACCGCCCAGATAGCCGCGTATCGTGGTCAGATCGTCGGTCAGCCGCAGCCTCCGGTTCGAATCCAGGCGGGCATGGGAAATGGTCAGGGTCAGCAATCGGCTGCGCAGCGTGTGCTCGAGATGAGTGCCGATGCGAGTCAGCAATTGCGCCCGGACGGCATCGAAAACACCAAGACCGACAAGGCAAATCAGGGCGATCAACGTCAGGTAGAACAGCGTTTCGTCCTGCCCGGTCACCAGAACGCGGTCAAAGACCTGCATCATGTAGACGGGCGAGGTCAGGATCAGCAGGTTGACGAAAAAAGAAAAAACGAAAACGACCGCGAATGCCGCGACGAGCATGCGCGGCAGGTCGAGTGCAGCCCAAACGCTTTTCACTGGTGCCACCATGGTAGAATAAGCGCCTCTCCCAAAATAGCCTTGACCGGCGGCTCTTGCCGAAGCGGGTAGAGACTCTTTGGCTCCCGCGTTGCCGTCCGATAGCTGTGTTTCAAGTCAAACTGCGTCAAATATGTATTTTGACGCGACTTAAGCTGAAGCAGCGCTGCAAGGCAAGTGCGCTGACTAAGGAAGGTAAATCCGGACGCGACGAACTGTCTTCCGTTGTTTTCCAATGGCTTGATCGCGCTATCGATGCCATCCGGGCAAATCTTCATTATGGCGCGACGTGCGCTTTCGAAACTGGACGCACCATGACCCTATCATCGCCACCATTTCCGATCAGAGTTTGATTCAGTAGTTCATGAGACGCAGCAGTGTGCTGCGAGCCTGCTGAAGATGGTCCCGATGATGGCGACATGGGTCCATGCGGTGGTGCAACCAATCGAGCGGTCTCGGTCTTTCGTCAATCTGCGGCTTCCTCCAATTCATGCGCTTGCGTTAGCTCGCAAGTCAGGATTGAAGGGTTTACCGCTGCTTCGCCGACTTGGCATCGCGGTTGTCGCCGGCGTCGATGACTCAAGCCCTTTGCTGGCCAATTCTAGTCCGCGCCGAACAGGTCCCGTGTGAAGACCCTATTGGCGACGTCTTGGATTTCCTCGGTCAAGCGATTGGCGACGATGATGTCGGACCTGCGCTTGAGTTCGTCGAGGTCGCGCACGACGGCCGAGTTGAAGAAGCTGTCCTCCTTCAGGATCGGCTCGTAGACGATGACCTCGATGCCCTTGGCTTTGATGCGCTTCATGATGCCCTGGATCGAGGATTCGCGGACATTGTCCGAACCGGCCTTCATGACGAGGCGGTAGATACCGACGGTCTTGGGATGCTGCGCGACGATGCGCTCGGCGATGAAATCCTTGCGCGTGGTATTGGCGTCGACGATGGCGCGAATGAGGTTCTGCGGCACCTCGGAGTAATTGGCGAGAAGCTGCCTGGTGTCCTTGGGCAGGCAATAGCCGCCATAGCCGAAGGACGGGTTGTTGTAGTGAGCGCCGATGCGCGGATCGAGCCCGACGCCCTCGATGATCTGGCGCGTGTCCATGCCATGCGCCATGGCGTAGCTGTCGAGTTCGTTGAAATAGGCGACGCGCATGGCGAGGTAGGTATTGGCGAAGAGCTTGATCGCCTCGGCCTCGGACGGCTCGGTGAAAAGCACCGGCACGTTTTTGGCGATGGCGCCCTCGAGGAGCAGGGCGGCAAAGGCTTCGGCGCGCGGCGAGCGCTCGCCGACGATGATCCGCGAGGGATGAAGATTGTCGTAAAGCGCCCGGCCCTCGCGCAGGAATTCGGGTGAGAACAGCACGCGGTCGGTGTTCATTTCGGCGCGCACGCGGGCAATGAAACCGACCGGAATGGTCGACTTGACGACGATGGTCGCGTGCGGATTGGTTGCGATGACGGTCGCGATCACGTTCTCGACCGATGTGGTGTCGAAATAATTGGTCTTGACATCGTAATTGGTCGGCGTGGCGACGATGACGAAATCGGCATCGGCACAGGCGGCCCGAATGTCGGTGGTCGCCGTAAGCCTCAGCGGCCGGTTGGCGAGATAGTCCTCGATCTCGGCATCGACGATCGGGCTTTTCCTGGCGCTGACAAGCGCGACGCGCTCGGCACTGATGTCGACGGCTACGACATCGTGGTTCTGTGCCAGAAGGACCGCATTGGACAATCCGACATAGCCGATGCCGACGACTGCTATTTTCATCTTCACATTCCCATTTGCATGCCGAAAAGACATGCGTCACCGATTGCGCACATGACGCCGAACCCTAGGGTTCCGCGTCGAGGCAAAACGCACAGGACTCCAAGCCAGATCGGCATCGGCCTCCGGCCACGTTTGCGTGCCTGATATAGCAAATCACCGGCGCGACGCCAGTTCATCTGAGCCTCATGGGCGGTGCATCTTGTCTTCTGGTAAATGCGACGTCGGGCCCGCTGTGCGGCCGTCGCCCGGAACGCCAGAAACCCGATGCGATCAGACTGCAGCGGGTTCAGGGTCTCGCGTTTCGACGGACACAAAGCGGACGAGACGAGCCGTGGAGCCGCCATATGTCCGAAGCGGAGGTCCCGGCCGCATGGTCCGGCCCTAGAATCCCCTTCCGCCCTTGAAGATCTCGGTCCACACGGTTTTGAACAGGATGACGAGGTCGAGCAGGACGTTGAAGGTGACGACGTATTCGAGATCGGAGCGGATGCGGCGCATGGC
>Ga0180009_10002294_pt1 | contig 22595 bp, 17 predicted proteins | sample OS_PC_MetaG_FD_123537 | JGI IMG/M metagenome (GOLD analysis project Ga0180009, IMG submission 123537) | Groundwater microbial communities from the Aspo Hard Rock Laboratory (HRL) deep subsurface site, Sweden - OS_PC_MetaG | ecosystem: Environmental > Aquatic > Deep subsurface > Groundwater...
GTAGTACAGATTACCACTGCCAACGGCATTGTTACCAAAAGAGTTGTTATTGCAGAATAACCACCCGAACAGGTAATAATCTACCGATAAAAAAGGGAGCAGCCACACGGCTGCTCCCTTTTGCTTTTTATACCGAAAAGGAACAGAATTACAAATATTAATGTTTGTTCCTGTCGAGTATAACTAATTCTAAACAGCTATAGCTTCCCATACCTGTTAAGAATTAGTATACTTTTGCACGCAAATATGATTACTGTAAATAACATAACCAAAGAGTTTGGTGGCGCTGCCTTGTTCAGCGGCATTACTTTTAATATTAATCCTCGCGATCGGGTTGGACTGGCCGGCACAAATGGTGCAGGTAAAACCACTTTGCTAAAAATACTCAATGGATTATTAGAGCCCGACAAAGGCTCTGTTTCAAAACCAGCTTACTATTCAACAGGGTACCTGCCACAAGAAAAAAAAATTAACAGCGAACTGAATGTAGTGGATGAAGCCATGCTGGCTTTTGAATTTTTGCAGCTTTTAGAGCGTGAGGCCAAAACTATTCAGGATGAGCTGGCAGGTCATGAATATCAGCCACAACGTTATGTACAGTTGATATCGCGTCTTGAAGAAGTAACTTCCATACTCAACCTCTATACCCCTGAACGCATCAGGGGCGATGCCGAACGCTATTTGCAGGGGCTAGGATTCTCACGGGAGGATTTATTCCGAAAAATGAATACCTTCAGCCAGGGCTGGCAGATGCGTGTTGAGCTGGCTAAATTATTGCTTCAGAAGCCTTCGTTGCTTTTGCTGGATGAGCCAACCAACCACCTGGACATTGAGTCGATCATGTGGCTTGAGGATTTTTTAATCAATTATCCGGGTGCGGTGCTGGTAGTTTCGCACGATCGTTTTTTACTTGATCATGTTACCACACGTACGCTTGAAATCAACAAGGGCAGCATTTACGATTATCAGGTCTCTTACAGCCAGTACGTTGCCTTGCGCGATGACAGGGAAGAACAAGTTCAGGCTACTTACGATAACCAACAGCGGAAAATAAAAGACATAGAAAAATTTATTGAACGATTTCGTTATCAGGCATCTAAAGCCAGACAGGTGCAGTCGCGTGTTAAGATGCTCGAGAAATTGGACGTGGTTGAATTGGTTGATCTGGATAAGAAATCAATACATTTTAAATTCCCGACACCTCCCCACAGTGGGAAAATTACAGTAGAAGGTGAATTGGTTAGTAAATCGTATGGCGAGAAACAGGTGCTTAACGGCATTGATTTTCAGATTTTGCGAGGTGAAAAAGTAGCTTTTGTCGGACGAAATGGGGAGGGAAAATCCACACTGGCAAAAATAATCGCCGAAAGGCTTCAGCATGAAGGTCAGATTAAATTAGGCCACCAGGTAAGCATAGGCTATTTTGCACAGGATCAGAATGATAGGATGAATCAGGAGCTCACGGTTTTTGAGACAATTGATCAGATTGCCGTAGGTGATATCCGAACCCGAATAAAGGAGTTGCTCGGGTCGTTTTTGTTCAGGGGTGAAGATCTTGACAAAAAGGTAAAAGTCCTTTCCGGTGGCGAAAAATCGCGTCTGTCTCTGGTGCGGTTGTTGTTGTCACCAAGCAATTTCCTGCTCCTCGACGAGCCTACAAACCATCTCGATATCAGGTCGAAAGAAGTACTTAAAGCGGCCATGCTGGAGTTCGAAGGAACAATTGTCCTCGTTTCTCACGACCGTGATTTCCTGCAAGGTCTTACCTCGCGACTTTATGAGTTTAAGCATGGAAAAGTCAGAGAGCATTTGGGCGATATCAACAGTTATCTGGACAAACGAAAAATAGAAACGCTTGCTTCTTTGGAGTTCAAAGAGAAAAGTAATACCGGGGTACAAAAACAGCAATCCGACAACAAACTAAAATATGAGCAACGTAAGGAGCTGGACCGTGAGCTAAGGAAAATTGAAAAGGAAATTAAACAAGTCGAAGACGCAATTCACGCTACAGAAACTGAATTGGAGAAAGTAAATACCATGTTGGCCAATCCTGTCGATTATCCCGAAGAGATTAAATCGGGAAAGTTGTTTAAAAAGCATGATCTGCTCGAGCAAGAACTGATCAGTTTGATGGAAAACTGGGAAAGTCTGCTCGAAAAACAAGCCTCTTTCGGAACGCTTTAGGTGCTGTAATTGCGAAGTGAAATTATACACCTATAGTTCTTGTGTTCTACTTTGTGCACAAATATTCCTCCTTATTTAAAATTATTCTATATTTGCACCATAATTCATGTCCTTTCAGGATGTAGTGATTTATAAAGAAGGGTGGAGAGATTAGGCTCTGTGAAACCCTGGCAACCTGCTGCAAGGAAAAGGTGCCAATACCTAACCTGTTCATAGTGAGCAGGAAATGATAAATTGTTTTTAACTAATGGAAATAGTAGTGGTTAAGTCGGCAGCAGCATGGGAAAGCAGAAACCTTTTCGCGTTAAGCGACAATGGCTGTTTTGGACATAACCTGAGCTATTAAAACGGAGGTATGAGATGAATACAAAAATTACAGATGAAATAAAAAAACGCGTACTTGTGCTCGACGGAGCTATGGGCACTATGATTCAGCGATATAACCTTGGCGAAAAGGACTACCGTGGCAGTCGTTTTGCCGATGTAACCAACCTGCAAAAAGGAAACAACGATTTACTTAACCTGACTCAGCCACAGATAATTCGCGAAATTCATGAGGCCTATCTGGAAGCAGGAGCTGATATCATTGAAACGAATACTTTTAATTCTACCAGAATTTCCATGGCAGATTATGGCATGGAAGAGTTTGTGGCAGAAATAAATATAGCTGCGGTAACCATTGCACGCGCCGCCGCCGATGCTTTTTCGGCTCGTACTCCCGATCGCCCGCGATTTGTGGCCGGAGCCATAGGCCCTACCAACAAAATGGCTTCCATGTCGCCAAAAGTGTCCGATCCTGGATACCGCAACATCACGTTCGATCAACTGCGCCAAAACTATTACGAGCAAGCCAAAGCGCTTATCGAAAGTGGTGCAGACATCTTGCTTGTAGAAACCATATTTGATACCCTGAATGCCAAAGCGGCTATGTTTGCCATCGACACCCTTGCCGGGGAAAGAGATGAACGAATTCCGGTCATGATTTCGGGTACTATTGCCGATGCCAGTGGCAGGACTCTCTCCGGCCAAACGTTGGAGGCCTTTTTTAATGCCGTTTCTCATATCGAATTGTTGAGTGTGGGCTTAAACTGTTCTCTCGGGGCAGAGCAGATCAGGCCACATCTGGAGGAACTTTCGCGCATTGCACCTTACAACGTCAGTGTTTATCCCAATGCCGGTTTGCCAAATCAATTTGGTGAATACGACGAAACCCCACAACAGATGGGGAAACACATCCGGGGATTTTTAGAAAATGGCCATGTGAATATCGTTGGCGGATGCTGTGGAACCACGCCGGAGCATATTCGTGAAATTGCGCAGCTGGCTTCCCTGCATCAAGTGCGTAAATTACCCGAAAACAAGCGCGTTACAGAGATCAGTGGGCTAGAGCCTTTACGTATTGAAAAAGAGAAGAATTTTATCAATATTGGTGAACGGACGAATGTAAGCGGTTCGATAAAATTTGCACGGCTGATCAGGGATAAAAAGTACGAGGAAGCCCTTAACATCGCCCGTCAGCAAGTGGAAGGAGGTGCTCAGATTCTGGATGTAAACCTGGACGATGGCATGCTCGACGGAATGCATGAAATGACCGCCTTTTTGAATATGCTCGCCTCCGACCCGGATGTTTCGAGGTTGCCTATCATGATCGACTCGTCGAACTGGGCTGTTATTGAGGCAGGTTTAAAATGCGTGCAAGGCAAGGCCATTGTTAACTCAATTAGCCTGAAAAATGGGGAAGATGAATTTCTTTACCAGGCCAGAATGGTTCGCAGATATGGCGCAGCAGTGGTGGTGATGGCCTTTGATGAACTGGGACAGGCAGCCGATTATGACCGCAAAATTGAAATCTGCACGCGTTCTTACAGGCTGCTTACTGAAAAAGCCGGATTTCCTCCTGAGGATATTATTTTTGATCCGAATATTCTGGCCATAGCTACCGGTATTAAAGAGCATAACAACTATGCCGTTGATTACATCAGGGCTATAAAATGGATAAAAGCCAATTTGCCTTACGCAAAAGTGAGCGGTGGAGTGAGCAACTTGTCTTTTTCTTTTCGTGGGAATGATGTGTTGCGCGAGGCCATTCATTCGGTATTTCTTTTTCATGCCATCAAGGCCGGTATGGATATGGGTATTGTGAATCCTGGCATGTTGCAGATTTATGACGAGATAGCTCCTGATTTGCGCACCCTTGTAGAAGATGTTGTGCTTAACAGGAGGCGCGATGCTACCGAAAGGCTGTTGTCGTATGCCGAGCAAATGAAAGATACCGCCAGGGGAAGAGAAACGTTGGTAAGCGAATGGCGGCATCTGCCTGTGGAAGAGCGACTGGAACATGCGCTGGTAAAGGGTATTCTGGAATTCGTGGAAGAAGATGTGGAAGAGGCGCGGAAGAAATACACACGTGCTCTGGACATCATCGAACAGCCGCTGATGAAGGGAATGGATCGCGTTGGCGACTTGTTCGGCTCGGGGAGGATGTTTTTGCCTCAGGTGGTAAAAAGTGCACGGGTAATGAAAAAGGCCGTTGCCATTTTGCTTCCGTTTATCGAAATGGAAAGTAAAGGAGCGCAGGTGTCCAACGGGAAAATCGTGCTGGCTACTGTTAAGGGTGATGTCCACGATATTGGCAAGAACATCGTAGGGGTTGTGCTGGCCTGCAACAATTACGAGGTAATCGATTTGGGTGTGATGGTTCCATCGGAGATAATCCTGGAGACGGTTGTACGTGAAAAAGCTGTGCTGTTGGGCTTGAGCGGACTTATTACACCATCGCTCGAAGAGATGGTGTATGTGGCCAAAGAAATGGAAAGACTGCAAATGGATATTCCTTTGTTGATAGGTGGAGCAACCACTTCGCCAATTCATACAGCTGTGAAAATAGCGCCTCATTATGCTCAATCTGTGGTGCATGTGCGCGATGCTTCCAAAGTTATTGGTGTGGCTGATAAGCTGTTGAATAAAATCGAAAAACCGGCTTTTGTGCAACAAGTGGAGGCTGAGTATGAGCGATTGAGAAAAAAGAATGTAGATCAGCAAAACAAGCACCTGTATATTTCTTTGGAAGAAGCCCGTGCCAACGCTTTTCATCCTTCCCGACAAGGGTATAAGCCGGTTTCTCCCGCGAAAATGGGTGTTACGGTTTACGATGCCATTCCACTCGATGATTTAATCCCTTTTATCGATTGGACATTTTTCTTTCATGCCTGGAAGCTAAACGGTAAATATCCTGATATTTTTTCCGACCCGGTAAAAGGCGAGGAAGCAAAAACACTCTACCATGAAGCCCTTGAGATGCTTGAGACCATGCGTAAAAATCGCTGGCTTACAGCCAACGCGGTGGTGGGAATATTCCCGGCCCGGGCGACTGGCGATAGCGTGAATATATTTGAAGATGAACAATACAACAAGGTTAAAACCACCTTCCATTTTTTACGTAACCAGGAGAAAAAGGAGGAGGCTTTACCCAATTTGTGTCTGAGTGATTTTGTGATGCCCGAGGATGAAAAAGTGAGCGATTACGTGGGAGCATTCGTTGTGACGGCCGGACGGGGCATTGAGGAGCATCTGACCCGTTTTGAGAACGACCAGGATGACTACAGCGCTATCATGCTCAAGGTGCTTGCCGACAGGCTGGCCGAGGCAACGGCAGAATGGCTTCATCATAAAGTACGAAAGGAGTTGTGGTCGTATGTGCCTGACGAACAATTGGAGATGACAGAAATCCTGCGTGAGAAATATGCCGGTATTCGTCCTGCACCAGGGTATCCGGCTTGTCCTGAACACTCGGAAAAGAGAACGCTTTTCGACTTGCTGGAGGCTGAAAAGCATACCGGTGTTACACTTACCGAAGGGTTTTCAATGTATCCCGCTGCCTCTGTTTGCGGGTATTACTTTGCACATCCCGATGCGCAGTATTTTAATGTTGGTAAAATACTACCCGACCAGCAGGCAGATTATGCTCAACGGAAAAATATACCCGCCGAAAACGTAACTAAGTTATTACCTGTAAACATATTGTAATTTGTTTTGAATTCTATTGTCATGGAAAAATCGATTATACAATACATTGCCGAAGCAAAAAGTACCTTGTTTTCGTTTGAGTTACTGCCCCCGTTAAAGGGACATAATTTCGACAGCATACAACAAGCCATCGATCCGTTGGTGAAATTTAATCCGGCGTTTATTAACATTACCTACCACCAACAGGAAGTGGTTTATGAAAATTTGCCGAACAATTTAATGAAGAAGCATACAGTACGAAAGCGTCCGGGGACGGTAGGAATTTCAGCTGCAATTAAATACAGGTTTGGCATTGACGTGGTTCCACATATTATCTGCGGAGGATTTACACGCGAGGAAACTGAAAATGCGCTGATCGATTTGCAGTTTCTCGACATCAACAATGTGTTGGTAGTTCGGGGTGACCCACAGCCCGGAACCCGTGTTTTTACTCCCGAACCTGAAGGCAACGAACATGCCCTTGATTTGGTGAAGCAAATTAACAACCTGAACCGGGGGATTTACTTGGACGCCGATCTTCAAAATACGCGATCGATGAATTTTTGTATAGGGGTAGCCGGCTATCCCGAAAAACACGGCGAGTCGCCCAACATGGATAGTGATCTGTATTTCTTAAAAAAGAAAATCGAGGCTGGGGCATCTTATGTAGTTACGCAGATGTTTTTCGATAACCGGAAATATTTTGATTTTGTCACACGGTGTCGCGAAAAGGGCATAAATGTGCCCATCATACCTGGTTTAAAGCCCTTTAGCACCAAAGCCCAACTGACCTCCATACCCAAAACATTTCATGTGGATTTGCCTGTGGATTTGGTTAAAGAAGTCCTCAAATGTAAAGATAACAAGGCCGTGAAGCAGGTAGGCACTGAATGGGCCATACAGCAATCAAAGGAACTACATGCCGCCGGTGTACCGGTATTACATTATTATACCATGGGCAAGTCAGACAATATTGAACAAATAGCTAAGTCGGTGTTTTAATTATAGCTTGATAGCAGGTTTTTTGTAACCAGGATCGGTTGTCAGAAAAGGGAAGTGGATGAAGAAATGAATTTTTAAATGGTTAAAGATAGTTACCATAGGCCATGTTAAGTATTTCATCGCCAAAATGAGCTGGTGAGCATACTTTTGCCTCTCTCCCGAAGGATAGAATCAGGCTTTTTAGTTCGTAGTTGGGTATCACTTCAATGGTAATGATCAGTCCGGTTTCATCAAAGGACTTTTTCTTTTGTGATCCATGCAAGGGTTTAGTTAATACATAAGGTGCTTGCTTTGGGGAAAACCAAAGCTCGATGAGCAAAGGTAAGGAGTCTTTGGGCTTTGTGATGCCGATGATGTCTTCAAAATATTCTGAAAAATCAACTTCGGTGTTAGGTAGATAAGGCTCTTTAGATTCGGCGACACTTATAATCCTGTCTAGTGATCGAATTGAAAGGTTTTCGAAACGGACAGTTTTACCAAACAGATACCATCGGTTATTGTATTGCTTAAGATAATACGGGCTTATAACCGTGATGGTTGGCTTGTCTGTTTTAAATGACTGATAACCAATTGTGAGCGTTTTTTTAAAAAGAATAGCATTGAAAATAGCTCCTAAATGTTCGATGCCTTTGAGGTATTGGTTTGAATCGAAACTTATAATTTCTTTTTCATTGGTCTTAAAACCAAATGTCTGCTGTAATTTTGGTATCATTTCTTCTATCCAAGCAAACTGAGGAGCCCCTTTGAATCTCGAGAGAATTAGCATTGCTGCTTTTATTTGTTCAGACTCCATCTCATTGATTGGTGAGTTGTTGATAGAGAAATTCATGTCTTCGTAGCGGTAGTATTTTTGTTTTCCGTCTTTTAATTTCAGGAGTGGAATTGACCAGCCTTTCTCACTTTCCATAAACAGGATATCGTCAAATAGCTGACGGCGTTTGATTCCCGTTGATTCAGGGTCGTAATCGGATAGTGCTTGATTACATTCGCTAAGCAAATCTTCGAAATAATACCTTCTACCAGGGTTTCTAAAGCATTTATCAAGGGTCTGATAGCGGATAATGGCATTTTTATTCTGAGGCATGAGTGTAGTTTTATATTGTATTATTTAGCAAATATAATGTTTGTTTTTGACATGCAGATAGACTGCATAGGTCTGTTTTAGTTTTGTCGCAGTTAAAAAGATGGGTTATGTATTATAAAAACGCACCCTATGGCAAAGAAAAGATATTTTCTTTTGAGGTTAAGCTTGTGCTGATATTAGGAGCCCTAATTCTTTTTGTAGCACTTATAGGTATTTTTGACAAAGATACCCCTAAAAAGCCTGAACCCTGGTTACCACCTATTGATTATGAAGCAAAAGCAGTGAAGTTAAGATCTACTTCAAACAACCCTGCTTCGAAAACCTATCAAGAACCCTGGAGTGAAGACCGAAGGGAGGAAACTGAAAATTGGGCTGATTTTTTAGAGGAACTTGAAACTACAGGTTATTCGGTTGATGATCCGGAAGCGGAAGAAATATGGGAAAAATTTAAATAAATGCAATTGATATGAAATTACACGAAGCAATTGTCGAACTCCTGATCAATGCCAACATGTCGATGACGACCAAGCAATTGGCAGATGAACTTAATCGTACGGGTCTGTATGAGAAAAAAGACGGGAGTGCACTCACTGCATTTCAGGTTCATGGCCGGACAAGAAATTATCCTCAACTGTTTGACCGGAATGGTACGGCGGTTAGCTTAAAAGTAGAGAAGCCAGATTCCAATTTTACAGACAATTTGCTCGTATCTCCAGTTATTGTTGAAAAAACAACTACACGCCAAACAATCACATGCAATGAAGTTGAGAAAAGACTCATGAAAAATGATCAATTTTTATCTGCCGGAATCATCGATAAGAAAGTGCCCCGAGTTCCAGGCCTTTATGCGATTCTGGTTAAAAATCCGGATGCACTACCTGAGCCTTTTAAATCGGAAATGCTTCGCAGAGGAAATAGACTGATCTATATTGGAATCGCCACTACTTCATTACATCAAAGAATGTTAAATCAGGAACTCAGAGCACATGGTCACGGAACATTCTTCAGAAGTCTTGGCGCAATGTTGGGTTATCTGCCACCTTGCAATTCGTTGAACGACAAAAAGAATAAGAGGAATTATACCTTTATAAATGAGGACGAGAATCGGATTATCGACTGGATCAATGAGCACCTGTTGGTTAGCTGGATAGAGCTAAGCAACTCTCTTGAAGAAGTGGAAACAGGCTTGATTCTCAAACACAAACCATTGTTGAATATAGCCAAAAACCCTTATGCGATGAAGCCTTTGTCATTTTTGAGAAAGCGGTGTGTTGATGTGGCGAATGGGAGAAAAAAACCATAAAGTACAACAATGGTAAAAATACCCTATTTTTGATGTTGTAAAACGCAAAGTGAATCATGAGCATTGATAAAATTATTATCGAAAATTTTAAGATCTTCGAAGGACAGCATGTTTTTGACCTAAAAGATCTGAATATTTATACAGGACCGAACAATTCGGGGAAGAGTACCTTGATCAAAGCAATTTCTCTGTTTTCGAAAGGGTTAAGAAAAAGCGATTTCCCTGAAATTGAATTATCTGATAATGATATAGGGGAATTTTCAACACTGGTAAATGGAAAAACTAAATCTGGAAGTTTTAAGATAGGTTTTTTTATTGAACCTGAAAAAAGCGGGAAGTTATTTAAAGTAATGTACGAATTTGCAGAAGGGAACGAGGCCGCAAACTTGAGTACTGCTCGTTTTTCCAACATTGAAATACTTGATTCAGAAGATATTCTATTAATGGGTATTTATAATGTTATTGCATTTAAAATTACTGAAGACAATATTGAGTATGAATACGAAGGAGATATAAATGACTTAGAATTTCCCTACAAAACTCCGGCCAATGGCTCGGATCAATGTATGTTGATGATAAAGATGAATGTAAGCATGCTGGAGGCATATTTGAAGCTCAACAGTATTAATGTGTTTCACCCCTTGCTTTCACATCTTAAAAACATCCAAAGCATTCGCGGTAATTGTTGGCTGGAATGTTTTATGGAGTACAATTACAACTATAGCTTTAATGAATTAAGGTTACCATACCTGATTGCTGATTTAAAGCTAGACCAGGCATTCAATCTTGGTAACTTTGAGGTTAGAAACCATCTTTACTTTGGTCTTGACGAACCAACTACTGGAGACGGTGGGATTGAAAAAGAGTATATTCGACTTAAGGAGGAAATTGGCTACAATCTATTTGTTGATAAGGTTTTTAGCCCAATATTTCAATCTATATCAAGGGGACTTGAGTTATTTAAAGAAACGAATTTTAATATAATTACCTTCCAGAATTTTAATGAAAGACTCATACTTAATAATCCATTTAGTGATTATCTATTCAAGCTGTTGCCTTCTTATGGTGGTGCAATAGATAAAGAGTTAGAGCGTTTTACAAGAGAATCGCTTAAGATATTTGGAATTGATGGCTATATCAGGCTTACACTACATTTAAATACAGCTATTGAAATCAGCTTAGTTACCGGTTTGAATGAGACTGATGAACAAAAAGGCATACTAGATTTGAAAGTGCCGAAGAATTTCCATTTGTATTTGAGTAATCCAAAAGATGATAATTATTCTTGGGAAAACATGCACAAGTCATATGATGAAGTATATTCAAAGAACCCAAAGCAAAATATTTCTGATTTAGGAAAAGGAACGGCCAATCTAATAGGCTTGATATTAAAATCATATTTTGTTCTTATTGACGCTGAAAGGAGAATAAGACAAAACGAAAGAACAAACAACTCATTAGGTAGAAAGATTATTGGCCTACCAAAAAAACTCATTCTAATTGAGGAGCCGGAGGCGTTCTTACATCCCAACTGGCAATCGAAACTGGCTGATTTTTTTCTGTACTATATGGACTTTAGTAAAAGATATGATGTAAGATTTTTAATTGAAACCCACAGTGTTTATCTTATTCAAAAATTGCAATATTTGGTTGCAAAGCAAAAAATTGAATCGGAGAACTTAAACATTCTATATTTTAATCCTGGTACGGAAAAGGAAAAGTTTTTTAAAATGGAAATACGCAAGGACGGCATTTTTAAAAATAAATTTGGTCCGGGGTTTTTTGATGAAACGGCCAGGTTAACGATTGACATACTAAATTCTCAAAATCCCAACTGATGCTGACCACACATCTTGATAAAGAGATATACATTGATGCATATCAGAAATTCAAGCCTACTGATATAATAAACACTTGGGATTTTATCGACTTTTTGAGTAAGGATACAGATGTTATTTTATATGGAATAACATCTGACATGGAATATGAAAGTGCCAATATCCTGACTAAGTTATTGGAGGGCAGAGGTGATCAAGCAAGGACTTCTACCATGCCAGAATCGTTTTCACCTACAAAAACACCTTTTAACGCTGACAATCCTTATCAGGTTTTCTTTTTAAACCTCAACGATAAAGACGATCAAATCTTAGTAACAAAAAGGCTCAGGATGCTGGTTGGGTTCAAGGATAACTACTATCAGGTTTTTAGCGAATTTAAAAAAGAGCCCTTCTTTCGGGTGGATTCGGAAGTTGTGAAGAACAAATTTTCGGATTGGTTGCAAGTATTGCCGGATATGCCTGTTACCGATATTGTCATTTCTGACCCTTATATACTTAAATCAAGTGAAAATTTTCCATTGAGCAGCAACCTTTACCGATTGATTCAATCCATTAAAGATCGTTATCAAAACCTTGATAGCATGATTATCTTTTCCACCATAGAAAATATAAATGACCTCAAGCCAATTAAAGAACATATAAGTCGGATATTGGGAAATAAAACTACTATTGTGACTATTCTATTTGGAAGATCAGGTGAACATGACCGACACATATTCACCAATTATCACCACGTTAAAATTGGCAGTTCGTTAAATTCTCTATTTGACAAAGAAGGAATATTGAATGTTAAAAGGAGAAGTACTATTAAGGTTCAATCCTATTGTAATCCTGAACATTTTAGGGAAGCTGAGCCTGTTTTAGTGTCTCTCAATAAGGTTTTTGAAGAATATAAAAGTAAAAAAAGATTACCAGACTATCTTCGCTGCAAATTATTTTTGTCGAATGATTTGGCTTTTCCATTAAAAACTGATTCTAACAGTTGTGGAAGTTAACCAGTCTATTGAGTTAAAAATGAACATAAAGATTATCATTCATGTTTTCATCCCACTCATCCTCATTTTACTTCTTTCTCTTTGTTTGCCCCAACATTTACACCATAATCGATAATTTGGTACATAAGTCATGTCAGCAATATTCGGGCAGAGAGAAGTGCCTTCTCCAAAGTTTCAAACTTTGGAAAAGTTTTTCCCCCAATATTCCTTGTTCAATCAATAATCACTCGTATTGTTGCTTCTATCGGAAGGCAATTGAGCCGATGTTTTCAGCTGAACTGTAACCGCGATCAGTTGTTTAAAAAAGGGAAGTGGATAAAAATGTAGGAAGATGCTTAACTTCTCCAAAGTTTCAAACTTTGGAGAAGTATCTATGTGCTGCCACAGCTTTTTGAACCCTGAATACCCAAGAAGATTTCACCTAAACGGTTTCGTTTAGTTCTTTGAGTATTTGTGCTACTTCCTCTTCGGTAGTGCGCAGCAGTTGTTTGCAGTTTTTAATGAGTTGAGCTGCCCGCTTCACTTTTTCCGACAACTCATCCACACTAATTTCTTCTTCCTCTATCTGACTTACAATGGCTTCGAGTTCTGTAAGGTCTTTACTATACGATTGTTTCATGCGATATATTTATTTTTTTTCCGGCTATTTATCTTAATTAACACTATATTTTCTGATCGACTCATCTTTCTCTGTTGTGATCACAATGGTTCATTAATTTTCAATTTTTTTGATGGTGCTGGTGGCCTTTCCCTTATGAAAAATGGTTTGTATTTCAACGCCTTCAGCCAACTGAGTCGCGTTTTTTACAGATTTTCCGTTAATGGTTGTGATGCTGAATCCGCGTTTTAGTATGTTTTTAGGATCAAGCAGCTTCAGTTTTTCGACAAGCAATTCTGTTTTGCGTTGGTTACTTTTCAAAAAAACAGGAACTGATTTTGTTAATTCCGATTGCTGCCGGATTATTTTTTCCAAGCCTGACTTAAGCTCTGTCTTTGCCGTCTGACCAGTTTTTAGCATAAGGTTTTCCAGCATTAGCCTGTGCTTCATAAGTCCTGACTTAAGCTCCTTAACAAGTGTGATTTCGTTGATATTTAGCCGGTTAAATTGTCTTGAAATCATTTCTGTGGCGCGTGTCGAAGTGCGTTCAGCAAGCCGGTCGATTAAACTGTTTTCGCTGTTTAGCATCTGCGTTATTTGTTCGAAAAGCTGCATTTCTGCTTCCATCACCCGTTCGGCGGCATCCTGAAATTTCTGTAACAAGAAATAAGCTACTTCGGTGGGGGTTATTTTATTGGAGTGGGCCACCAATTCTACCACGGTTTCGTTGGTGGCATGACCTATGCCGGTGATTACAGGCAAAGGGAAAAGTGCAACCGATGAGGCCAATGTGTAATTGTCGAAGCTACTTAGCCCAACATCGCCACCTCCTCCGCGAATAATCACTACCAAGTCGAAGTGATGTGCTACTTTTTTTATTCGCTCCAGCTGCTCTCTGATGGAAGCAATGGCTCCAGAGCCCTGCAACAACGCTGGAAAAAGCATGGTGAAAAGTCTATAACCTTGCTGGTTGTCGGTAATGGTTTGCATAAAGTCCTGATACCCTTTGCTGGTCTCAATAGAAATAATGGCCACCCGCTGCGGCAGGAGTGGAAAGGGCAGGCTTTGGTTTTTGTTGAAGAGGCCTTCTTTTTTAAGTCTAGCTATCGACTCAAACCGCTCTCGCGCCATTTCTCCCAAAGTAAACGACGGATCAATATCGGCGATTTGAAGCGTGAGCCCATGGGTGGGATGAAAATGAACTGAGGCCAGCAACAACACTTTCATGCCGTCGCGCAGGTGTTCATGGGTTACCTCGAAGAATTTCTGTTTTATTTGCATGAATGGTCCCGACCAAATGATGCCTCTGATTTGTGCCAGTGTAGCTCCATCTTTTTTGTCGACAAGGTCAGGGTAACAATGCCCGCTTTTAGGGTAAAAATTCAGCTTGGCAATTTCGGCACGTATCCAGTATGGTCGCTGGTAAGCCTTGCCAATTACCGACTCCAGGCTTTTTGTAAGCTCGTAAAGCGAAAAAATCTTGCGGCTGGTCTCTGGCGTAGGCTGATCTGAATTCACAAAAGTTAGCATTTATTTATTGTGCGAAAATAGTGAAAACATAGGCTACGATCATCTGAAACAGGATAAAAGTCAATGCTATTTGAATTGATTTTGAATTTAAGTATTTGAGTTCTTTAATATAAATAATCATTATTTTTGCGAAAACATATAAAAATGTCGAACATCATCAACTTTTCAGATGCAGCGGCCATTGGTCTCCATTGCATGATCATCCTTTCGAAATCGGAAGTATCACTTAATGCGATACAGTTGTCCGAAAAGATTCACAGTTCCAAGCACCATATTGGGAAAGTATTGCAGCGTTTGGTAAAAGACGGCTATCTGACATCTCAACGAGGGCCTACAGGTGGTTTTGAGCTGGCAGTAGATCCACATGACATCACCCTTTACGACATTTATACCTCAATTGAAGGGCCGGCGCGCAACAAACCTTGTAGCCTTACCCAGAAAATATGCCCACAGGATAAGTGTATCCGCGAAAAAGTCGTTAGCAGACTTACCAGTGAGTTTATCGATTATATGCGAAGCCAGACTTTGGCGGAGTATCTTTAATCGTAAAGTCATCAAATCAATATCTTACGCTGAATTCTTGCTTCCTCTGGTTGGGTGAAGTGATAAACGATATTAAAATCTTATACAATAAATGACGAATTTTATAACACTTGAGCCGGATGAATACTATAATATTGCATCGTAAAGTTATAACATCAAATACCTAATCAAATGAAGATTAATAAGCATATTGCCGTCAGCGATTCAGGGTTTGTTTTCAATCCGGTTACCGGCGAATCATTCACTGCCAACCCTATGGGCATTGAAATAATTGAAATGCTGAAACAGGAGCGAACCATTGCCGAAATCCATGAAACGCTTTTACAAAAGTATCACACCGAACATACCACAATCGAAAAAGATGTGGCTGATTTCTTTGAACTGTTGAAGAACTTTTCTTTAATTGATCGCCATGAAACGACCGAAAATTAGGATCGGGGTAACCGGATTAAACGCCATTGATAATCCCGGCCCAGGTGTCCCTGTTATCAGGGGCTTACTCGAAGCAAGCTCGTTCGATGCCCACATCATTGGTCTTGCCTATGAGTCGCTTGAGCCTGGAATATACATGCACGATCTGGTAGCCAAGACCTACCAGATTCCTTATCCTTCATCTGGCGCTGATCAACTCATGGATCGGCTGGCTTACATTCATGAAAAAGAAAGGCTGGATGTTATTATTCCTAACTTCGATGCCGAGCTGTTTTCGTTTATCAAGTTGGCTCCGAAATTAAAAGCCATGGGCATTCATACTTTTTTGCCGACTTTGGATCAGTTCGAGGAACGGTTAAAGGTTAACTTGCCCGAATTTGGTAAGAAGTACGGAATGCATGTACCAAAAAGCGAGTCGATTTATCAGGTAAGCGACCATAAAAAACATATGGACGAACTGGGCTGGCCGGTGGTGGTAAAAGGAAAATATTATGATGCCGGTATTGCATACAACTCCGAGCAACTCGCCGGATATTTTAACAAAATATCCGCCAAGTGGGGGTTGCCGATCATTTTGCAGGAATTTGCTCATGGCACCGAATTCAATGTCACTGGCCTTGGCGACGGAAACGGAAACACCATCTCGGCCGTTCCCATGCGGAAACAGTACATCACCGACAAAGGAAAGGCCTGGGGCGGCATTGCCATCACCGACGAAAAACTCCTGAAACTAACCCGCCACTTCATTAAAGAAACCAAATGGCGTGGTGCTTTTGAGCTGGAACTCATGAAAAATAAAAAGGGAGAATTTTTCCTGCTTGAGATTAATCCGCGTATCCCGGCCTGGGTATATCTGGCAGTGGGCGTAGGGCAAAATATTCCCGAAGCCTACGTAAACCTGGCCATGGGTAAAGCCGTACAACCGTTCGAGTCGTTTGAATCGGGCAAAATGTTTGTCCGCTATTCATGGGACATGATCGTTAATCTCTCTGATTTCGAGAAAATATCAACCACAGGTGAATTGTAGTAATCATTAAAAAAAATTGAAAAAGATCATGGAAAAATTAAGATATGAAAGACCTCTCATCAAACGTTTGGAAGGCCACATGCCCAGCAAGTTTGGAATGAGAACCGATTATACACCCAAAACACACATCGACGGGGTGGCCGTGGCTGAGCTGATAAGCCAACACGGATCTCCTCTTTTTGTGATTTCGGAGCGACAGATTCGCGAAAATATGCGTCGTGCCCGAAAAGCTTTTGAAACACGTTATCCCCGTGTGCAGTTTGCCTGGTCGTACAAAACCAATTATATGGATGCGGTGTGCAGCACCTTTCACCAGGAAGGCTCATGGGCTGAGGTGGTCTCGGGATTTGAATACCAAAAGGCCCTGAACAATGGGGTAGATGGCAGCAAAATAATTTTTAACGGACCTGATAAAACCGACAGCGACCTTGACCTGGCCATCGGCAAAAACAGCTTAATCCATATCGACCATCTGGATGAACTCTATACTATTCAGGAACTGGCCAAGAAACAAGGTGTTACGGCGCGTGTAGCCATTCGAGTAAACATGGATACAGGTATTTATCCCATGTGGGACAGATTTGGCTTTAACTACGAAAATGGCCAGGCCTGGACTGCGATAAACAAAATTATGCAGTCGGATGCAATGGAGCTGGTAGGGCTTCATACCCACATCGGAACATTCATGCTGTCGCCAAATGCTTATGCAACAGCTGCTTACAAGCTGGCAGAATTGGCCAGAAATGTACGTCTGAAATACAATCACGAGGTAAGCTATATCGACATGGGTGGCGGATTTGCATCAACAAACACGCTAAAAGGAGCCTATTTACCAGGATCGGATGTAAGCCCTTCGATAAACGAATTTGCCGAGGCCATTACCACAGCGCTTATTAACAGTGACTTCCCGCAAAACAAACTCCCTTTACTCATATTAGAAACCGGTCGTGCCCTGATTGATGACGCGGCTTACTTATTGGGATCGGTTATTACCAACAAACGCTTGTCGGACGGACGCCGCAGCACCATTTTAGATGTGGGGGTGAACATCTTGTTTACTTCCTTTTGGTACGATCATAAAATAACGCCTGCTCAGCCATTTACCCAGTATACCGAAGACACTGTGCTTTACGGGCCGCTCTGCATGAATATTGACGTTGTACGCGAAAACATCAATTTGCCCTTGTTAAATAAAGGCGATCAGGTAGTTATACATAACGTGGGGGCTTATAACATGACGCAGTGGATGCAGTTTATTACCCTGCGCCCAAAAATTGTGATGATCGACTTAAACCACCAGGTTCATGTGATTAGAGAAAATGAAACACTGCAAAATCTGCTTGAACTGGAACGCGTTCCTGATCACCTGAAAAAATTTGATCTGTAATATCTGATGCGATAAAATAATGCCGATGCACACAAAAATCAATACCAAACACCTGACTGATAGCTTTCTGAATAGCTATGGTCAGGTGTTTTTCTCCAAGAATAAACCCTTTGCGGTAATTTTGCTGGTGGTGTCGTTTTTTGATGTCTATACAGGGCTGGCCGGATTGATTGCCGTGATTGCGGCCAATGGAGTGGCTTATTTCATGGGCCTTAACCGGACTAAGATCGTTGGTGGTGCTTACGGGTTTAATGCATTGCTGGTGGGTTTGGGTATAGGTATAATGTATCAGCCGGCTGCTGAATTTTATTTGATTCTGGTTTTTATTTCCATCTTCACCCTGTTTGTTACGGTGATGCTCGAAGGTGTTTTGGGTAAATATGGGTTGCCCTACCTGAGTGTCCCGTTTTTGCTGGGACTTTGGGTGGTAATTATTGCCACAAAAGGATATAGTGAATTATCGGTGAGCGAGCGCGGTATTTATTACCTGAACGATATGTACGCCATCGGAGGCATGCCCATGGTTCGGTTATATGAATGGTTTAATCAGCTTAACATTCCTGAAACGCTGCGTATTTATTTCAAATCGTTAAGCGCTATTTTGTTTCAATACCATTTGTTTGCAGGGTTGTTGCTTGCCGCCGGACTCCTCTATTACTCGCGCATTGCTTTTCTTATGTCGCTTATTGGCTTTTATTCAGCTTATTTGTTTTATAAAATAATCGGCGCGAATATCAGCGAGTTGAATTACAGTTATATAGGTTTTAACTACATCTTAACAGCCATTGCTGTTGGCGGATTTTTTATTGTCCCGTCACGAAGAGCAACCATGTGGGTGGTATTATTGACTCCTTTGGTAGCCATAACACTCAATGGAACAGCTTTTATTTTTGTTCATTTTGGCTTGTCTGTGTATTCACTTCCTTTCAACCTGATCGTGATTTTATTTCTGTATGTTTTGAAGTTTAGGGAAAGGAATTTTGAAAAACTGGCTCCGGTAAGTTTGCAGCAAAATTCTCCCGAACTCAATGCTTATGGCCACAACAGTTACATGAAACGTTTTGGCGGACTTCCCTGGTTTTCGATGCGACTCCCATTTTGGGGTGAGTGGACTATTACACAGGCACACCAAGGCGATATTACTCATCGGGGAAAATGGCAGCATGCTTTTGATTTTGAAGTGCTCGACGACCAGGGCCTTAGTTATATGGGCGATGGCGATCATGTAGAAGATTATTATTGCTTCGGTAAGCCTGTAACATCCCCGGCTGATGGAGTGGTAGAAGAAATTGAAAGTGATATACCGGATAACATCATTGGCGACATAAACGTGGAAAAAAACTGGGGGAATACCATCGTGATAAAACACGGCGAGCATTTTTATTCACAGGTAAGCCATTTGCAAAAGGATAGCATCACGGTTAAGCCAGGGCTGGTGGTGAAGCAAGGTGAAAAAATAGCCCTATGTGGTAACTCAGGTCGCTCACCATACCCTCATCTGCACCTACAGTTTCAGGCCACACCGCATATTGGCTCTCATACCCTTAGCTATCCTTTGTCATCTTACATTGTGCGCAGCGGCAAAGAGTATAAGTTTATAACCAGCTGCATTCCTAAAACAAGTCAACATGTGGCCAACGCTGTTCCTGATGCTACCCTGCAATATGGCTTGCATTTAATCCCGGGAGCATCGTTAAAGTTCTTAGTAGATGGAAACACAGTGGAATGGATCGTTGACACAGACATGTACAACAATACGTTTATTAAATGTTTGAACACTGAGTCAGTGGCCTGGTTTAAGAGCATTGGCGATGTGTTTTATTTCACTGGTTATACGGGAGAAAACTACACCTTGCTGTATTACTTTTATCTGGCTGCCTATAAAGTATCTACATCGTTTTACAAAGACCTGCATCTGGTCGATCAATACCCCTTGTCGTTGTATCCCAATAGGTTGTTAAAAACCATGCAGGATTTCTGTATCCCATTTTTTAGATTTTTAAATGCCGGATATCAAATCACCTATCAACATTTTGACGACCTCACGACAAAGCGAAAGGTTGTGCTTACTTCTGTAGCTACCTTCGGGCTGGGAAATTCGGTAATAAAAAAATACACTTTCAAGATCGAGTTTAATGAACTGGGTATAAGCCTATTCGAGGTGTCGGATGGAAAAAGACTTATGTATGCTGAACGGCAAAAATAACCCCCCCACATGATGAATAATACCAGAATCCTGATAATAGTTATACTGTTGTTGCATTCAGGCATCGCCAATGCACAGTTGTTTTGGCGTCACGACTACAAAACGGCCGACTCAGTAACCTTGCAGGCTTACTTAGCTGAGGACTGGCAAAAAGTGATTGATGTGGGCAATGCCGCTTTGAAGCGAAACATTGATTATTACTATTTGCGGATGCGCATGGGAATTGCCTATTATCAACTAGGGCGTTTGCCTCAGGCCGCCAATCAATACGAAAAGGCGCTGATGTTCAATCACAAAGATCCCACCGCTCAGGTATATCTTTACAATGTGTACCGCTACCTTGGTAAAAACCAAAAAGCGAACAGGCTTACCAAGCAATTTAACAAAACTACGGCTGAGCAAATTGCCTATCCGATGCGAACGTTTGAGGCAATGAATATAGGAGGAGGCGGAAGTTTCTCTAACAACTTTTCGCTCAACAGCAACCTCTACCTGCCTGCCGGTGACAGTGCCTACGGAGAGCAGGTGCTTTACGGAGATAAGCGAATTTTATACGGCGGGATACAACTGAATTTGTCGCCCGTAACAAGTCTTTATCTGAATTATACCAACCTGATGATAGATAAAAAAACGCGCGTCCAATACTACGAAGCCCCGTTAAATGTGTTATCGACACGTTACGAGGACTGGGGCTTTCAGCGTACCTTTAGTCAGGAAATGCAATTGAATGAAAAAGTTTTCACCAACAAACTCATCCAAAACGAGTTCTATCTGAAGTTAAGGTTTCAATTTGAAAATAGTTGGTCAGGGGCACTTTTTGCGAACTTAATTTCAGTGAACACAGATGTAATAAAATCAGATAGGCAAATACTGAGTTTTACCGACACAAGTTCTTATGTGTTAAATACCGGCGTTGCCGAACTTTTTCAGGCTAGTTATTTAAGTTATAACGTGGTGCAGTCCGATACTGGTTTCGTTAATTATTTGTTCGGATTCAGGTTTGAAAAAGACTACAACACCATGACTTTTGGTTTCTCAGGTGTTTTTTCGTCTCTGAATGGATTAAAACAAAATCAGCTTAGTCTCCACTCGTTTTATTACCTGGGCAAAGGAACTGATTTTTATGGATCTACCGATGTTTCCTGGTTTATACAGCAATGGCCAGGAGGAAACGAAAACCGGGGCATTTTCAGGCAGTCGTTAGGATGCAGGCTGTACAAGCAATCGTGGTTTGAGGCAGAATATACTTATGGTAATCAAAACAATACGAGCTCGTTTGATGCGATGGTGGTATACAACCAAGCCGATAAAATGAACTACCGTGCCGGGCTGTCGCTTACCATCATTCCATGGACTCCCATTGAGCTGTCGTTGCGTTATCAATATGTGTCGTATGATGGATATGTAACCCGAAATTTCACCGAAGAAGATAGCGATAAAACCACTACATTTGCCTACCAGATTCAAAACATCTTAGGAGGGATAAAATGGAAATTTTAAGAACATCGGCACTCGTATTGTTGATCTTTTTAGTTGGCACAATGTCTGCCCAAAGCGATGAAGCGTTGGTCAAGGCTTTCTCTGATTCATATACCCAGGAGAACAACGCCGAATATGAAAAGGCTATTACTACGCTAAAAGCAGTGTATCAGGAAGATTCGTATGAAATCAATCTAAGGCTTGGCTGGCTAAACTATCTGTCAGGACTGTTTAACGAATCGATGCCCTATTATCAGAAATGCATTTATTTACGACCACTTTCTATCGAAGCCCGCCTGGGCATTGTAAATCCGGCCGCAGCTATGGGCAACTGGACGCAGGTTGAGAAGTATTACAACGATATATTAAGTATTGATCCTGAGAACAGTCAGGCCAATTTCAGACTTGGTATGATCTATTACGGACGTTACGATTATGCCAAAGCCTTGCAAGTTTTCGAGAAACTACTTAACCGCTATCCTTTCGACTACGATATTGTGATGATGACCGCCTGGACACAGCTCAAAATGGGTGAATTGCGTAAAGCGAAAGTTTTGTTTTCAAAAGCGCTGCTGAATCGCCCCGATGATTATTCCGCTTTGGAAGGGCTGAAATTAACCGAGTAAAACTTCTTGATGAGTTTGGGAAGTGAATTTTAAAATTCCTCTTTAATTCTCTGTATTTTTACCAAATGAAAATCGCTACTATTCCTTTTGCCAATGACTGCATTAATCATCCTTTTAAGGATAAAACTGTTGTGGTGATCGATGTGCTTAGAGCAACTTCTACCATGATTACTGCCTTGATGCATGGTGTCAGAGAAATCATTCCGGTGGTAGAGATCGTGGATGCGTTGGAGAAAAAAGGCGGTTTTCTTCCTTCTGAAGTGTTGCTCTGCGGTGAACGAAGTGCAGGAATTATTCCCGGCTTCGATTTGGGAAATTCGCCTTTTGAATACACCGATAAGCGTGTAGGAGGCAAA
>Ga0180009_10002295_pt1 | contig 22594 bp, 17 predicted proteins | sample OS_PC_MetaG_FD_123537 | JGI IMG/M metagenome (GOLD analysis project Ga0180009, IMG submission 123537) | Groundwater microbial communities from the Aspo Hard Rock Laboratory (HRL) deep subsurface site, Sweden - OS_PC_MetaG | ecosystem: Environmental > Aquatic > Deep subsurface > Groundwater...
TAAAGTCTGACTACATCCTCATCATCGCAGTTGCTGATCTTCGACGTCGCCCGGGCTATTGGCTATACAGAGTGTGAGCAGAACCTGTCGCTGCACTGGACCGAAAGGGTACCGCGGCTTTAGCCATTACCCATTTTTTTCGAGCTCAATTTTCAATTTCTTTGGCGACATTATACCCACCCTTCCGGCAAGTGAGCTTTTCGTTACCTCAATTCTGAAAAAAATTTTTGATCCTCTAATATAACCCTCAACAAAGGATTAACAATGGATATCAAATCCGCACCGGATCCAATTGAACTAACCCGTAAGTTAATTGGTCTGAATACAATCAACGCTCCTGGCAACGAAAAGGAGTGTGCCCATTTGCTCGCAAATATTTTAGAGAAATCGGGATTCAACATTAGCTTCTTTGAATTCGCCAAAAACAGGACAAGCTTAATAGCTAAACTGGATGGCAAGCCCGGAAAGCTACCCATATGCTTCACAGGACACATGGATACGGTGCCTTTAGGAAGAAAAAAATGGGAAGTCGATCCATTTGCAGGTGAAAGCGCTCACGGGAGATTGTATGGCCGTGGTGCCTCAGATATGAAAGCGGGACTTGCTGCCATGACAGTGGCTGCCGTTCGCCTTTCCAAGCTGAAAGACGTAAAAGGCGGAATCCATCTGATCATATGTGCAAGTGAGGAGACAGGCTCACAAGGTGCAAGCCATATCGTCGCCAATTGTGATCTGTCCGGCAAGGTGGGGGCGATTATCTGTCCGGAGCCCACATCTAATTACCCCTTGATTGGGCATCGGGGAGCTATATGGCTGGAAGCATCTACAGAAGGTTTGGCTACTCATGGTTCATCGCCGGAACTAGGCGAGAATGCCATCTACAAGGCTGTGGAAGCAATAACCAGATTACAGAAGATTGATTTTCAGGTTGATGCCCATTCGATTCTTGGCAGACCAAGCTTTAATGTTGGAACCATTGAGGGAGGAGTCATCGTGAATGAGGTGCCTGACTTCACGAACTTCCGAATCGACATTCGCACAATTCCTGGAAAGACCAATAATGAATACTTTGAGATGGTCCGTGATTGTCTGGGCTCCCATGTGAAGGTCAGACCCTTAGCCGATCTCCAAGCCGTGTTATCGGATCCTCACTGTGAAACGGTTCAAATGATATACCATGTGATGGAGGAGATTCTTGGTGAGCGACCGCAACCTCGTGGCGCCAAATTCTTCACTGATTGTTCCATCCTCTCGCCCGCTTGTGGCAATCCACCCACTGTGATACTTGGCCCCGGTGAGATAAAGATGGCTCATGCCTGTGACGAATACTGTCATGTCAATCGCATTGAGGAGGCTTCGGAAGCCTTCTTCGAGATTGGGAAACGATGGGTCCATGGTTGATGACTCTCATAGGTTCTTTGGCGAGATGGGTAAGAAGTTTCATAGCAGGAGATATATAAAGGCGATCGGGAATGGAAGTGGAAAAGATATCCTTTTGGATATGGGTTGATTTGAACATGTGGACCAAGATCATTTTCAGGAGGCGGACTCATGGTTTGGGACAAATCAGAGATAAAAAAATTACATGAAGCGAGGGCTCATTGGGAGGAGACTTGTTTCACTCCCGCAGTCGAGAAATCGGGTGAAAGAAAGAGTCAATTCGCTACCACATCCGTTGAACACATAAAAAATGTCTACACACCGACGGACATCAAGGATCTCAATTACCTGGAGGATCTAAATCTCCCCGGCAGATATCCTTTTACAAGGGGGATAAGGTCAACCGGATATCGGGGGCGGCTGTGGACCCATCGGCTTGTTTCAGGGGCAATGGGAGGGAAAGAGTCCAATAAAATATTCAAGAATCTTATCGCCCATGGAGAAACGGGATTAAACCCTGTTTTCGATCCTCCCACCTTAAATATTAGAGACTCTGATGACGAGAACTCTGAGGGCCAAGTGGGAGTGAATGGCACAGCCATCGATACCCTTGTAGATATGGAAAGTCTTTTTGAAGGGATCGACATTGAAAAGATCTCAATCAGCCTCATAACACCGCATCCTTTTCTTTTTCCCATGTTTATCGCTATGGCGGAAAATCGGGGAGTCCCCTTTGATAAGTTAAGGGGGACGATTCAGAATGATTGTATTAACAACTCTCACTCGTGCAATTGGTTTAAAATGGCGCCATTGCCCATAAGAATGAAGGTACACGGGGACGCTGTCGAATTTGCTACGAAACATATGCCCTTATGGAACCCTTTAAGTATTGTGGGGTATCACATGAGAGAGGGCGGTTCCACAGCAGCACAGGAGATAGGTTTTACTCTTGCTGACGGTATTGCCTATGTGGAGGATTTTATAAGGAGGGGCATGGATGTCGACTCTTTTGCCCCCCGTCTAAGCTTCTTTTTTGGCTGTGAAACGGATCTTTTTGAAGAGGTAGCCAAATTCAGAGCCGCAAGAAGGGCATGGGCCAAAATAATGCGGCACAGATTCAATGCCAAAGACGAGAGGAGCTGGCTTTTACGTTACCATGTCCAAACAGCCGGCAACTCTTTGTTAGCGCAGCAACCTCTAAATAATATAATAAGAACGACTATACAAGCTCTCGCAGCTGTTTTAGGGGGTTGTAACTCCCTTCATACGAATGCCTATGACGAAGCATTTACTGCTCCCACGCAAGAAGCAGCGATGATTGCATTGCGTACTCAGCAGATCATCGCCCATGAAAGTGGAGTCACAAACACTATCGATCCAATGGGAGGCTCCTATTACATTGAGGCATTAACAGATGCATTAGAAAAGGAGTGTTTTAAGATTATTGAACAGGTTGATGAAAGAGGAGGGGCGGTTAAGGCATGGCAATGGATACAGGAAACCTATCTCTCAACAGCCCATGAGAGGCAGAGAAGGATAGAGAGAAAAGAAGAGATCATTGTAGGATTAAATGAATTTACAATCCGGGAGGAAGAGGAACAAGAATTGGATCTTTTTGAGATAGATTCTGATTTTGAAAAAAGACAGATCGCATCGTTACACGAGATCAAGAGAAAAAGGGATCAGAGATCGGTTGAAAAGGCACTGAAGGAAGTCAGCAGAGTTTCAGAAAAGGGCCATAATACCATAAGAGCCATTTCAGAGGCGTATAAAGAGTTGGCAACTCTCGGAGAAGTTCGATCTGCGTGGGAAAAGGGTGTGGGGGTGGAGGCATAGGTTATGAAAAAAATCAGAATTCTCTTAGCTAAACCCGGTCTGGATGGTCACCTGAGAGGAATAAACGTACTGGCTAAAGGGTTAAGAGAAGCGGGAATGGAAGTTATCTATCTGGGAGTGGATCTAACACCGAAAGAGATTAGCCAGGCAGCGATTGAAGAAGATGTGGACATTATAGGATTGAGCATTCATGCCGGTGGGACGGTCACGTTGGTAAAGAAGGTTCAATCCACTTTACGTGAAAGTGGTGTGGACGATATACCTATCTTAGTGGGTGGCATTATATCAAAAAAGGAGAGACAGATATTGGGCGAAATGGGAGTGAAAGGGGTATTTGGTCCTGGATCAAGCTTTGAAAGAATTATCGAATGTATTGACAAGGCATGTGTAAAAAAGCCATCGTGAAACTTACTAATAAGAGCGTAATATTATAGATTGCACTCATTGTAACCGATTATGAGATAAGAGGTAGGCAATAAGGCCTTTTCTTTGGTTCCGAGGCTCACGGCCTGGTCATTTCTAAAGCCTCCCACCAGTCACTTCAGAAAAGACCTCATGACCCATCTAAGATGATAAGGCAAACTATTTGATACTATCCATTATAAAAAACCCGTCCTATATGAGCCGTATGAAACCTCCTCCTTTTTCACCGTAAACTTTTCCCAATCCTCAACACCGACGTCCTTTGCAGATTAAACTCTCTCAATAATAGTTCAAAGTCATGGGAGTAATAACATGTAACTTTCGGCAGGATGGAGAGGATGGAGAAGAGTGAGATTGCAATGAACATCTCGGTATTCAACGGATATTGCAAAAAGAGTTTAATTACTTTATAGTGCTATGCTTTTCATGGCTATTCTCTTTTTCGCTGTTCAGTACTAATAAGATATTGACAAAGCAACCCGTTAGAAAACTATGTGTAGGACAAGTATAGACAAGATTAGATGATATTATGCGAAAAAAGATAAAGATCTTTTATGGCTGGTGGATTGTATCCGCTTCTGCCGTCTTAAACTTTTTTATCGGTGGCACATTCTATTATGGTTTTACTGTTTTCTTTAACCCCATCAGGGAATCTTTTGGTTGGAGTGCCGCAACCACATCCGTGGCCTTCATCTTTCAGCGACTTCAGGGGGGTATTTTGGGACCACTAGCCGGTTTCTTGGTTGACAGGTTTGAACCCAGGAAGATGATGCTTTGCGGTTGGGGGATTATCGGTCTGGGCTATCTATTAATGAGTCGTATCAACTCCCTCTGGGCCTTCTATGGCACTTTCATCTTAATCGCCATCGGCATAAGCTTTGGGTCTTTTATTGTTATGAATGCCGCAGTAGCCAATTGGTTTTATAAGAAGAGGAGCAGGGCCATGACCCTTGTATATGTGGGTTTTGGCGCAAGTGGTCTGCTGGTGCCGATTATGGCATGGTTGATAGAGAGATATGATTGGAGAACGACCCTGTTAATCATTGGAATTAGTTTATGGGTCATCTCAATGCCTCTATGCCTCATCATGAGACATAGACCCAAACCATATGGCTATCTTCCTGATGGGGAAACCAGAGAGGCAACAGGTGAAACACAAAACGTACCTCAATCCGGGCCGTTAAATAGCACGATGAAAGAGAATCCCATATCACCCATCATTGATTTTTCCACTAAAACTGCCCTGAGAACAAAAGCATTTTGGTTACTCGCCTGTACTTTTTTCTTCCAGCAATTAGCCACAAGTGCCATCATGGTGCATATTGTACCCTATCTTGAGAGTGTAAAAGTACCCACAACGATAGCGGCTTTTGCCGTTACAGGCATGACCCTATGCAGCCTTATTGGAAGATTTGGTTTTGGATTTCTTGGTGATTTTGCTAATAAAAGATACCTTATCGCCATAGCCCTCAGTCTCCAAACCATCGGTGTTTTCATGTTCTCTTACATAAATAGGGATAGAGCTTGGCTCGTTATTCCGTTCTTACTCCTCTACGCTCCTGGCTATGGCGGACCCATACCCCTGAGGCCGGCGCTCCAGGCTGACTATTTTGGCACGAGGAACTTTGGAACCATCATGGGGTTGATGACGCTAATAAGTATGGTTGGTGGGCTGATCAGCCCCGTGTTTGCAGGATGGATCTTTGATACCACAGGCAGCTACAGCCTGGCATGGCGAGTGATTGCCTTAAGCGTCATTCCGGGCATACCGTTGGTGTTGATGGCAGAGCCCCCGGTAATCGAATCATGAATAGGATCATTTCAGTCTGTTTTTTCATTTATTCAATTGAGGTATCACAAAAACCTTTTGGGAATTCTTAAAATATCATGTCAAGAGCATCATCCCCCATGTCATCACTTATTCTTATGGCTCTTGGCTTCAGCGAATCCTTGAATATCTTCCATATCCATGGTTTCCTCATCAATAAAGATCGGAAAAATTTCCTATATAAGATCTGGATAAATGGTTTAATCCGCCGGAGGCGGACAAGGGTTTAATTCCCCGCCGCTTGCGGCGTTACAATGTTTTTGTAGATACCCCGCTGCTCTGCGGCGGGCCAGTTCATTCTAAGGTTGCAAAATGAAAAAATTTTGGATTTTTAGTTGATTCCTTACAAAATTTAGGGAAATACTAGAGAAAATTACACTTTTCTGATAAATTTTGTCAAAGCCTATTTCATCACCGTGTGAGTGCTCCAATAATGAATCGTAAGGCCCTATTTAAGAAAGAGGATTCTTTGCTAATCTGTAGGTCATGAAAAATTAGAGTGTTCAACTTGAAACGTTATGCCTGGAGGTTAAAATGATATTCAAAAAAAAGAAAAAACGTTTTGGCGCTTTAGCATTAAGTAAAGGCTTTGTAAATGTTGAACAGATTGTTGAAGCATTAACTATTCAAGTAAAGGAGAACATTGAAGAAAAAAAGAATAGACCCATAGGCGTAATACTGGTTCAATTGGGCTACATAAAATCACAGGAAATAAAAGATTTGCTTGAACCGAGGTTTGAACAACGCTTTGGTGAAGTTGCTGCGAGGAAAGGGTTTATCACATTAAAGCACCTCGTTCAGGCAATGACGATTCAAGTTCAAGAGGAAGCTAAAAGTGGAGAGCATAGGCTTCTCGGTGAAATATTAATCGATATGGGTATTATGAAGGCCTCACAGGTCAATGAAGTGCTTAATGCCATGAAAAAATAGATATATACAGTCTCTTGTGAGAATAGACAAAAAAATCTTAGGATTTCCAATTAACTAATAATGGATCTACCTTGTAGAAATCACGAATCCAATCCGGAGCCTTCTCTTCTTTTTCTTTTAAAATATCCACCACATGGTTAACATCGTAATCATTCAGATACTCAAAAATTCCTTTTGGCCAGCCGAATGCGAGTCTGAATGACTTGTTAATGTCATCTATACTGCCCACGCCATTTGTCACGCACCAAGCCGCCGAATTAAACCCCGGAGCCAAAAGCTGGACCGGGTCAATCTTTTCCGACAGCTCTTGAGGTATCTCAGGCTTCACGTATGTCCCACCAGGATACTCATAAAAACCTTTGCCTTTTTTTAAACCACTCAATCCCTTCTCGCTCATGGGTGTCCACAGCTCCTTTGACTGTTGCCGGAATACTGCTAGAAGGGCTGGCCAGGGCTCAAACTCAGGATAAGTTTTCAAGATCTCTTCTGTAGACTTCAAGCCTTTTGGCCTTATATCTACAGAGCCAGTAAAATCCATAAGTTCAAATTCCCCCATAGGTAGTCCCACTTTGTAACGAGCTACAGCATCCAGTTCCTTAAAGTCAGCTTCTTTCCTCATATACATGAGGTTGCACTCAACCGACCAACCCGTACGTGCCCTTGCAGCCAGGAAAAACCACACATCTTTTTGAGATATCACTATCTCCTTGTCATATCGCTTACACAGATCAAGTGTGCTCTGAAGGGTTTCCTCGTCAGTGTATTTGCCCCTTATTATCTCTATCAGTTTCATTATTTGTGGCGGGTTCATCCAGTGCATCCCGATGACTTTCTCTTTCCTCGTGATGGCATCGGCGATAAAAGTTATGGATAAACCGCTGGTATTGGTTGCCAAAATAGCGTCCTTAGGCGCATGTTTATCAACCTCTCTCCAAATGTTCCTTTTGAGGTTGATATCTTCAAAAACGGCCTCGATAACACAATCAGCATCCCTTACACCGCTGCCAAGATCCGTGGTGGTCTTGATTCTCTTTTGAACCTCCCCAGGGTTTTCCTGGATCCTCCCTTTCTCTGACAGTTTTTTTACGCTAACCTCTATCTTCTGCATCGCCTTTGCAAGAGCTTCGTCAGAGATATCTATCAATGATACTTCCTGTCCAGACATGGCGGCTACCTGGGCAATCCCATGTCCCATTAACCCGCTTCCAATCACGGCTACCTTATCTATTGACACTTTTTACCTCCTTTAAATAGTTTCTTTTGACTACTTCTTTAGGCCAAAAATAGTGACTACCAAAAAGATAGATCACCTCTTTTTTTCTACTTATGAATTGAGTCACCTTTAAGCTTCTTTGATCTCTCAGTGGATGAACCTTTCACTGAGGTTGTTTCATTTATTATTAGTTCATTAAAATACGCTACCTACCCCTTTCTCGTCAATTAAAAATTAGAATAATAACGGTGAAAATAAGAGATCTCATCAGAATATTAAGCATAGTCATACAATATCGTAGACCCCAGAGATCCTATCTTCTACGGTAGAGAGCAAACCATCGTCACTCATGCAACACTGCTCCTTAATTTACCCCTTATAAGCGAAGCAAATATACCTCCAAAGCAGAGCATGAAAAAGACAAGGAACGTTATCTTTATACTCTTCAAGAATACCGGATAGTGTTCCATGGTGATCTGAACCCTTCCAATGGATCATCCTCTCTTTCCCTACACAACCCTAAATCTCGGGGCCTCTATTCTTTCTCCTCGACAATGGGGGCACCGGCTGGGCTTTGTAAAGCGTTTTCGTTCTTCAAACAGAAAGCCGCACTCGAAACATCGAGCAGGTTCTATCTTCAGCCTTCTCTTTTTTGATGCAACTGAACGGGCAATATGGGAAAGATGTGGATACACCTCCTTTTCGGGTATACCCAGCATCTGTGAGAGATCCCGCACCCCATACTCCCCCTGGGATAAAAGGGCTATCAATTGTTGGCGGATAGTTAACATAACATGGAGCAAGGGGAAAGTAAAAGACTGACTCGTTGTCTAAAAAACCTGGATACCATCGGAGGGACAGAAGATCCCCACCTCATCCCCTATGATCAGAGGTTCATTTCGTGGCTGATCTACGGGTAAAAGGATGTTTAGCGGAATCCCGATATCAACAACTACCCTTATATGATCATGTTCATAGGTTAATTGTATGAGTCTGCCCTTAAAGATATTTTTCCCGTGTTGGATATATTGATCCTTCATGATCTCTATCTTGCAAGGATCAAGGGATAATCTCACAAATCCTGTCTTTTCTGTTTCGATCATTAATCTTATCTTATCTTGAATCAAGCATATTCCATTTCCATCTTCATCCCGCACGATCTTTCCCCTGAATATGTTCTCATATATTGAAGGTACCAATCTCCCTTCAAAAAGTGATATCACTTTACGTGAAAGCTTTGAGGCCTGATTGAGATTATGGGTGGTGAATATGACAGATATCTCTTTTTGTGCATTTATCTCCATCATGATTCGTTCGATGGCAATCTGGTTCTCCACGTCAACATTGGAGGTGGGCTCATCAAAAAACATAACCCTTGGCGAACAGGCGAGGGCCTGTGCAATAGCAACCCTCTGAGTTTCTCCACCTGATAGTTTATGGGCCTCTGCATTCATAAAATCACGCATGCCCACCAGATCGAGGGATCCCTCAATAATCTTTTCCCTCTCCTTTTTAGAAATCCCCCTTATCTTAAGACCGAATTCCAGGTTTTTATACACCGTGGTGGTAAAAAGAACGGGGTTTTGCTGTACCATAACAATCTTGCGGCGCAAGGGGGTCAGATTATTTCCGGTAAAAACAACATCTCTATCATTATACCTGATCCTACCTGTGGTGGGTGGCGAAATAAGACTGAGGATTTCGAGGAGTGTGGTCTTTCCTGATCCGTTTGGCCCCAATAGGGAGTACATGATGCCTTTCTCAAAATATAGATGGGGTATATCCAGAACAGTTCTGTCTCCGAAAACCTTCTTAAGATCTATTATTTCAAAAACCATTATGCCCTGCTTCTCCCCTGCAGATAATTAAAAAAGATATTAATGGTAAAGCTGATCAAAAGCAGAACAATTCCAAGTGCCACTCCCAAGACAAATTCTCCCTTATCATATTCCAGGGCCATGGCCGTAGTCATGGTGCGGGTATAACCTTTGGCATTCCCCCCGAGCATCATGCTGATACCAATCTCTGCGATGACCCTGCCAAAGGAGGCGATTATGGCGGCAATGACCCCAAAACGTGCCTCACGAAAAACAACAAGTGCTGTCTGAAAAGGGGTGGCTCCCAGCGTCATGGCAGTTTTTCTATATCTGACATCAATCTGACTAATGGCAGCTATGGTCAGAGACACCACAATGGGAAAGATCAGGATCACCTGTCCAATCACCATTGCCGTCTGGGTGTAGAGAAGATCCAGAATCCCCAGAAGTCCTCTTCTCGAGATGAAGGCATACACTAGGAGGCCCACAACCACAGTGGGTATGGCCAACAGCGAGTTAAAGGTAGTAATGACTACACGCTTTCCCCAAAACTCCCTAAAAGCGATCAAAAAACCTATTGGAACTCCCAACACGCTCGCTATCAGGGTTGAGCTCAGACTCACCTTCAGGGAGACATAGATAATAAAGTAGAGCTCAGGGTCAAGTGACCATAGAAGAAGAAATGCTGATATGAAGCTGTCTATAAGTAGGTCCATATTGTTTTTTGATATTTTCAGATATTGGGAGTTATTGTTGCTACTTTCACGTAACCATCTCAAACTAGATATATCTTAATTGTTTAGTGGTTTTCAAATATTTCAAAAAGGCAAACTATTGCTTTATATCATGTTTGATATAAGGCCATGAATATAGAAAACGTATGTATCCCTGTCAAGGAAAAATATATATCCCTTTTAACATTAAAGATATAAGAAAGACACATTATATTTAATACAACACCCGCCTATCTTCATCTAATCAATTTGGTAGTTGACAAACCCTTTCTATTAAGGCACTAGAAAAGTTCTGCAGACAGCATGAGAGGATCTATAGTTAAGTACCCCAGGATTCCTAGACAATCATCTTATGAATGAAGATCTCGTCATGGGGTATGCCTTGCTTAAGAATGAAATGGGAGCAACAGTCAAATGAGTACGACGCTTTTGTGTAACGGTAAGATAATTGATGGCAGCGGCAAGGCTGCGTTCGATGGACACCTATTGATAGAAGGGGATCGTATATCAGCCGTGTTAAAAGAGGGAGAGAAGCCTCCCCCAGCCAAGACAGTTATTGATTCAAACGGTTTTGTTATCTCACCCGGGTTCATCGATATGCATTCCCATGCGGATTGGATAATTCCCCTTGATGACCATATGGAAGTTTTGAAAGCCCTGCCTGAACAAGGTGTAACAACACTTGTTGGTGGTAATTGTGGTTTTTCCCCTGCGCCCTTTAGTGACAAAACTCAGGATCGGTTGGGTAAAGATCTTTCCACCATCTTGATGGATAAGCCCCTTGATTTCACATGGAATTCAATGGACGAGTTTCTTCTTCGAATAGAGGAGGTCAAGCCCGTTGTAAATATGGCACAACTGGTGGGGCATGCCACCGTTAGAGTCGCTGTAGCCGATACACAAAGGGGAACCATAAAATCTGACGAATTGGACACCTGTCTAGACGAGGTGCGACGAGCTTTTGATGAGGGCGCCTGCGGGTTAAGTTTCGGTCTAGGCTATGACCCGGGAATGTATTCCTCAATCGACGAACTAGAAGAATTCTGTCTGGTTGCGGCGGAAGCTAAAAAGCCTGTGACTGTCCATCTGAAGGCCTTGAGTAGAATATCCCCCACCTATCCCCTTACTTATCTCAAACCCCATAATCTTAGAGCATTGAGGGAGATGATCGATATTGCCCGTAACACGGGGGCCATACTGCAATTGTCTCATTTCATATTCGTCGGACGTAAAAGCTGGCCAACTGCTGCAGAGGCCATTCAGATGGTGGAAGATGCGCGTCGTGAAGGGATTGACGTCATGATGGACGCCTTTCCCTATACCTGCGGCAACACAATCGTAAACGCCGTGCTGCCTTACTGGTTCATTGCCATGTTGCCAAAGGGATATAAAAATAGATGGGCTCGGGCCAGACTTCGTGCTGAGTTGGAGATCGGGTTCAGACTGGTGGGGTTTTTTTATAAGGACTTTCAGGTGATGGATTCTGCTGCAGAAGGGTGGGAGGATATGAATGGTCTTAGACTTGACGAGATCGCACGCATGAGAAAAACCACCCCATTCAACACCTTGCTCAATCTGAGTGAGTCCTCCAACGGAGAGGCCCTGATGCTTTTTCATACATACAGTGGTGAACCTGGCAACGAAAAGCCGTTGGAGTCAGTATTGTCTAACGACCTATGTCTTTTCGAGACAGATGCCCTGATAAAAAGCAGGGGTTACCCCAATCCTGCGGCTGTGGGAACGTTTCCGAAGATATTAGGTGACTATGTTAGGGAGAAAAAACTTTTCAGCATTGAAGATGCCGTTAGAAGAATGACTTCTGCAAGTGCGGATCGTTTCGGGCTCGAGGATCGTGGCAGACTTGCTCCGGGTAAAGCCGCAGATGTTGTGGTATTCGATCCTGATACAATAACCGATATGCCTCCTGTGGGTGATCAACCTGCAGGAAAACCAAAGGGCATTAAGCACGTCTTCATCAACGGCATTCATGTCGTTAAAGATGGATCCTACGCGGATGGTTTGCGAACGGGACAGGTTCTCAGGGTATGAGTTGACGGCTAATTAAGAAGCATTAAGTAATTTTTTGAAAATACCTTTTCATGAAAATGGATTCTAAATGAAAAACTTTATGGAACCCAAAAGTGTAGCACTCATCGGGATTACCAGAAAGAGCGGTCCGGAGAGCTTTAATCTCATGGAGAATATGAGGAATTACGGCTTTACCGGTAAGATATTCCCCATTAATCCACATGCCGAAGAGATTCTTGGGGAAAAGGCATATCCTAATATGAGAGCAGTAAATGAGAAGATTGACCTGGCAGTTATAAGCTCTCCTCGGGAAACGACTTTGGATATTATTCAAGATTGTGTTGCTGCTGATGTTAAAGCAGCAATCGTAGTCAATCAAGGTTTTGCTGACGCAGATAGTCGAGGCAAAGAGTTACAGCGGGAGATGAAAGAGATTGCACAAAGAGATGGAATCAGGATTCTTGGTCCAAACACCCTTGGAGTTCTCAATAACTTCAACAATTTCACAACCTCTTTTTTGCCCGTGGTTAAAGATACGTCTCCCGTCGGCGTAATATGTCAATCAGGGATCTTTTTTGTGGGGGTAAATGAGTTTACCGGAATGATAGGAAAAGGTATTGATCTGGGTAACGCCTGTGATATAGGTTTCTACGAGGCCCTTAAGTATTTCGGAGAGGACCCACAAATAAAGATCATCGCTATTCACATGGAGGGCATCAATCAGGGAAAGGAGTTCCTTTCATTAGCGAGTAGAATCGTAAAGGAGAAGCCGATCATTATCCTCAAGACTGGCAGGAGCGCGACGGGAGCCAAAGCAGCCACATCTCATACCGGTAGCATGGCCGGAAATTACCAGGTATATAAAGCCGCTCTGAAGCAGGCAGGCGTTATATTTCTGGAAGAGGACGGAAAGATGTCCCATGCTGTGAAGACCTTACTTCACCTTCCCACCATGAAAGGAGATGGTGTTGCAATCATCACCTTTAGCGGCGGAGCCGGCATTATGGGCAGTGACGGGCTGGAAAGATATGGTCTGAAACATGTCTCTCTTTCTCCAGAGACAATTAATCAGATTGCAGAACTCTCCCCTGAATGGATGTCCCTTGGAAACCCTCTGGATATCTGGCCTGCGGTTATGCTCCACGGCGTGCACAAGGTTTATTCACTTGCTTTAAAGGCGGTTTTAAATGACCCAAATGTGGATGGCGTTATCTGTATAGCTATCTCCCCAAAGCTGCCGGAGTTCAACTTTCTTGATATCTCTAATCCCCTCAATAGGGTGGTGGAAGAGATGCCTTCCAAACCGGTTATAGCCTGGATCTATGGTCCCAATACGCCTGAGATAAGTGACAGACTTGAATCCAAGAAGAGAATAATGGTATATCCTTCCCTTGAAATCGCCACGTGGTCCTTAACCCTTTTAAGAGACAGACATAAAATAGTTGAAAGCATGCCAGATGAAGAACCTAGTAATTGAATCTATTTTACTTGACCATAACTATTCAGCCACCAAGGCGCGAAGGCACAAACCTTTGTGTCTTGGGGCCTTTGTGGCAAGATAACCGGGTAATTACACCCAATTTTCTCATCATGGTAATTCCATGGACTACCAACTGTGCTACAGGTCACCATTGAGTGTTTTCAAGGCAAGAAACAGTGCCTGGGTCCCTGAACGACCGTGCCCTTGGGCCTTCACTGCAATGTATAGCTGCTGGACAAGAGCCAGTCCGGGCAAGGAAAGGCTTACCGCAGCAGCTTCTTCGAGGGCTATTCCCATATCTTTTATAAAATGCTCCACATAAAACCCCGGCTCATAGTTTCTATTAACAATCCGTGGACCGACGTTGTTAATCAACCATGAGCTGGCTGCCCCCTTCCCTATAATATCGATCACCGATTGTTGGTCAAGTCCCAGCTTGTGGGCATAAAGGAGTGACTCAACGACTCCGATCATGTTACCGGCCACGAGAATCTGATTGCACATCTTGGTGTGCTGTCCGGTTCCCGGACCTCCCATGTAAGATATTGTTTTCCCCATCAGTTGAAAAAGCGGTAGGACCTTCTCAAAGGTCTCTTTTTCCCCGCCCACCATTATAGCCAGGGTCCCCTCTTTTGCGCCCACATCCCCTCCAGAAACCGGGGCGTCAAGGCTATGGATCCCCTTTTTCGCCGATTCTTCAGCTATAGTTTGAGCCAAGCTAGGCTTACTGGTGGTCATGTCCACCACGATTTCACAAGGGCCGTCCGCCTTAAGGATGCCCCTCCCCCCCATATAGACTTCCTCTACGTCACTGGGGAGGCCCACCATGGTGAAAACGATCTGGGAGTTTCCGGCAATTTCCGCCGGTGAATCACACCAGTGAGCCCCTCTTTTGAGTAAACCTTCAGACTTCTCTCTGGTTCTGTTATAAACAAAAAGTTCATGATTAGCCCCCTGGAGATGACCTGCCATGGAGGAACCCATCACACCCGTGCCTATCCACCCTATTCTCATCTGTAACCGCTCCTTTTATTTAAAATAGATCCTGCCTAGAAAGTAAGTTTTACATAAATTAGATCGTTTTTAAAGATTTTGTTTTAGATCACTTGAGGAAGATAAGGGGGCCTTAATTTAGTGGATTCCGCACCACCTTACCCCCTTTATTAAGCGCATTTGTGTAGAAATTTCAATATATTTTGTGGTTTATATATTTTCAAGGACTGTCATTTACAACAGCTTGTTGCTATTTTTCTGGAATTTGCTTAGAATGCTGAAAATTCAAAGTTTTAATGATAAAAAAACAATGCAAAATGAAATCTTTACCGGAAGATCTCCAGACACCCAAGCAAAATTTAAATGAATTTGTAGATGTTACCAAGAGAATTTTGGACTATCTGCCAAATATCGTCTCAGAAAGAGTTGAAACAAGAGACTACACAATATTATCTTCCGTGGTAGCTGGTACAACAAAATTCGCCAGACCGGTTAATAATAATTTGTTCATAAATAAGATTGAAGAATTTGAGAAAAGTTACAAATTATTTCTTGAAGCTCTCAGGCTAATCAAGAATAAAAAAAAGGTAAAAAGAGAAGATTATTCAACAATAGATGCTGTAGTATATACCATTCAACAGTCCATAGGGGTCGGCATGGATTTTCTTTGCAATCCCAACAGCGCCAGGAAACACGTTGGCAATAGATTTGAAGAATTAATTCGTAATATTGTTACTCAAGCAGGAATTACAAACAATAAAGTTGTGTTCAAAATTCCTTATCCATCAGAAGAAGGTGAAAAATTGTATTCCTGCGAGACAGATATAGTTCTATCTCCTCATGAAAAAGTAAAATCAAATATAAAAACAATAAATGAGGATGAAATTGTAGTCTCTTTGAAGACAACATCAAAGGACAGGATGGGGAAGATCTTTCTTGATAAACTTCTTATGCAAAAATTTGCTGGGCACTCAGTAAAAGTGGTTGGAATATTTTTGAATGATGTGCAGAGGAAGGAGACAGAAAAAATCAGTTATACTTTTGTCTCCGGATTGTTTATGGTCTACACAAAATTTTTAACCCGGCTTGAAGGTGTTTATTTTGTTGACCCTCCCCCGATCACCAAAGGCGTTCCTTACAATGAGCACATTTCTCCTTTTTCAAAATTTATTGCCGATGATATTTGGGAGTTATTAGCCTCTTAATTTTTTTCTTCTCTCAATAATCTCTGCTTCCTCGCTGTTATCAGCAATTCTTGCAATATGCTCTCTATTTATTAACCTTCTTTTTATGGTATTGCAATATTCAATACTTGTCTCACTTCCCAACCATTTTCGGTTAAATGCTTCGGCAACGGCATATGTTGTGCCGGAGCCACCGAAAGGATCAATGACCATTCCCCCTGGGTTTGAAGAGGCAAGAACACATTTTTTTACTAGTTCAATAGGCTTCTGTGTCGGGTGATTTTCCCTTTCCCAGGAGCTATTTGATAAGGTGGGAATTTCAAATACATCTTTCGGTTTGGCGCCTTTGGGATGAGGGGTCCAGACATATGTTTTTCCGTTTCCATATTGCGATGTCTTTGCCTGAGGATGCTTTGGATATTTTAGAGTATGAAGATTATAGGAGACTCTAACATCATCAACATTAAAAACTATCTTCTTATTTTTTCTAAAATGTAACAAACTCTCGTGAGATCGTCCCCAATCATTAACTAAATTCGCTTTGTTGCGATAATACCAGACCAACCACTTACAGCCTTTAAAAAGGCTACTGGCTGCCCATTTAATATCAGCCAGGATCTCAGAAAAGCCGCAAACATATAAACTTCCGTGTGGATCAAGAACCCTGTGTGCCTCTTTAATCCATTCCATACTCCACTCGACATATTTTTTTTGGGATTCAAATGTATCCCATTCAGCCTTTTTAATATTGTATGGAGGGTCGGCAAATATAAGTTGCGCAGATGATGTCTCAAGACTTTTAAAAAATTTAATAACATCTTCATTATATAGCTTACCGAGGCTTGTCTCAAAAATGGGATTAATTTGATATTGCAAAGCATTAATATAGTCGGTCAAGTATGCTTGTCCCATTTCTTTAATAAAATATTTAACTTGATCTTCTTTATAAATGCGATAATTATTAATCGGGTGCCTTTGGGAAGGAAATTTCCCAGCTTTATCCCATCTTCTCAATGTTCCCGCGCTTACACCGAGAATTTTTGCTGCTTGACTAATGTTTAAATAATTTTCCATCATTGTATCCTAAAATAAAAAAGGTTGTAAAACATTATACATCATTACATTATTCAACCTTATACATGATTTCAAGATACTATGTCAAATATTTTTTAATTTTGATGAGATAAAAAATAAATATGATCCTTAACATATTAATATTACAATAGAAAACTGAACAATGGCATGGAGGTGGATTGGGTAAAGCTGGCGCTTACCTCAACCACTTATGCCCGGCGTTGGAGTGATATCTTTTCCGAGTAAGGGGTATGCAGCCAGTGCATTTCGGGTGTTCGGAGGATTTGTGTAGGTTGAAATGGAAGTTCTCATCAATCAAACCATGGCTTCGGCCACAAGATCCGTAATATCTTTGACTACCAGATCAATCTTCTGTCTGCGGGCACGTGTTGAGATGGTTCGCAAGCATTGCTGACAGGATGATACCACCATATCAGCCCCGGTACTCTTTATCTCCTCGATCTTCATTTGGGCTACCTGTCCTGAGAGGTCCGGATCCACCATTTCAAGATTACCCCCGCCGCCGCAACAGACACTCATCTCCCGATTATTAGGAAGCTCAATAAGGCGAATACCCGGAATGGCTTTAAGTATCTCCCTGGGTGAATCAAATATGCCGCTGTTCCTTCCAAGATCACAAGGGTCGTGATAGGTCACCGTGGCATTGATCTCTTTCAGGGAGATCCGTTTTTCCAGGATCATCTGCTCCAGAAGTTCACTTGATGATAGGATCTCTACTTGGGGCTTGTAAAGGTTCTTCCACGTGTGATAGCATGAGGGACAGGAAAAAACGATCTTCTTTGCCCCCACATCTGTCACTTTTTTCATGTTGTGCTCCATGAGAGCTTCAATCCTCTCTGACATCCCTGCCCCAATGAGAGGGAACCCACAGCACCACTCTTCACCCCCTAGAATAGTAAAGTCTACTTTGCCCTTTTCCATAATCTTCGCCATATTCAGAGGGATCTTTTGGGCCATGGGAAAAAATGAGGCAACACACCCAACAAAGTATATGAGATCCGCATGCTCTTTTTTAAAGGCATCCTCCGGCAGGTCTCCCAAAAGGTCTCGCCACTCACCTCGTTCTTCATTGTCTTCATCAGAAATATTGTGATTTTCTTTAATACCTCTGGCTAATTTTTCAGCAATCTCAGGATAAAGCCCTTCATTTACAAGGCACTCCCGATCATGAAATACCACATCTTTGGTTTTCAGTGACGGGAAACAGGCCACGGTGCACGCCCCGCATCCAAGACAACTGAAAATGGCCTTCTCAATCTCAGGACTCCACGGGAGACGTTCCTCAATGACCGCACGTGTAATGGCGTTCCGGCCTCTAGGGGAGGCCGATTCTACCCTCTGAACACGATAGATGGGACAACTAGGCAGACAAAAACCACATCTGTTGCACCTTACGACTTCGTCATAATAGAGTTTTCGCAATTGGATAATATTCATAAGAGGCGACCTCTTATCATCTCAAATCCCACCCACAAATCGCCCTGGGCTGAAGATGCCCGATGGATCCATCTCCTGTTTGATTCTACGCATGACAATGTGGTCTTCCCGTAATTCGCCCCATATCGGGAATCTCTGTTTCACTTCAGGTCTGACCCTCTCTACGACAAGATTCCCACCAATCCTTCGGCAATGATCCAGAAGCTTCCTTGTCACCGAGATAATTCTGTTTATGGTTTCATGATCACCTGACTTATCCAAAAAATGAATCAGGGTCACCCCGCTTCCTGCATGGGTCACGACTCCGTATTCCAGTTGAGCTTCCTTTATTAAAGAATCCACCAGTTCCATCACCTTATGAGAATTGGAGATGGGATAATTCAGTTTTATGGATACCAGGTTGGGATATCGATGAGATAGTTCAGAGACCTTATTGCTATATGCATCCCAGAACAGACCATGTTGATCTTCTTTGAGGTAAAGGTTTTCACCAGCACCGGATTCTGAAGCGATTATCCCTATCTCATGAGCCATTCTCCTGACATCCTCTTCAAATCCTTCTAAACCCACAGCAACCACATAACCATCACTTCCAAACTCATAAAACCCTTCCGGAGCCAAAAAGGAATAGGCACAACAGTTTAGCAGTTCAACAGCAGCCGGAAGCAGGTTCGTGTCAAAAACTCTCTCAATGAAATCGGAGGCCCCGGCTAAGGTGGGAAAAAAGAGAAGGAAGGTACCGAGTCGCTCCGGCAAAGGAAGGAGCCTGAGGGTCATCTCGCACAGAATGCCGAGACTTCCATAGGATCCTATCAACAACTTGCACATATCATACCCAGAAACATTCTTGACCGTCTTACCGCCTATCCCGATGGTCTCCCCATTGGAAGCCACATATCGGAGACCCAAAACAATGTCTCGGGGCAACCCGTAGAGAAGTCGGATAGGACCCGCGGAATTGGCAGAGATGATCCCGCCTATAGTTGCCGAATGGCTATGAGGAGGCGCCATGGGAATAAAACAGCCTCTATTCTGTTTATCAGTGGAGACCGGCTGATTTGTGTCCGGAATGTGATTCTCCCGATGGTTATGAGATCCATTTTCCTGTACAGCCAGGATTTTTTGAATATCCTTGAACCTCACTCCAGACTGAACCGTGACCGTCAGATTGTTCCTATTGATGTCCATAATCTTGTTCAGATCTGTCAAGCCCATAACAAGGTCGAGGCGTGACGGCGGGTGCCCTATACTCATTTTTGAACCGCTCCCCCATGGAACAAGAGCCAGGTTCTCTTTTTGAGCCAGTCGCACCAGATCTGAAACCTGTTCCAAACTCTCGGGGAATACCACAGCCCATGGCATGACGCCATCAACGGCGTGGGCCGAAAGGATCTGAGGATCACTTTTGATATTTTTAGGGTCTACAATCCCTTTGATAGCCTTTATTTTTTCTCCATCTGTTGCCACAAGAAAACTACCCTATCTATACCTGCTCCGGGATCACCTTCCCCGGATTGAACAGGTCTTCCGGATCAAACGCTCTCTTCACCTGTCTCATGGCCTCCATATCACTCTCTGAAAAGATGAATGACATCTCTTTAAGTTTTTCGATGCCTATGCCATGTTCACCGCTTATGGTACCGCCTGCATCCGCACATATCTTCAGTATCTCTGAAGCCACCCTCTTAACTCGTTTTAACTCATCCTCATCTCTCTCATCGAACAGAATCAGTGGATGCAGATTTCCATCACCAGCGTGAAAAACGTTCCCAATAAGAACGCCATACCTTCGGCCTGTTTCGAGGACTTTGCTTAACACTGCCGGCAGTTCTTCTCTTGGGACCGTCCCATCACAGACCATGTAACTGGGTTTTAAACGAGTCACGGCACCAAAGGCCCCTTTTCGCCCTGCCCAAAGTCTATCCCTCTCTGCATCATCCTTTGCCAGTTGAATATCTCTCACGTGATGTCTTTTACAGATACTGAAAATCTTCTCGGTCTGGCGATCCAAGCCGTCAGCCATCCCATCAAGCTCGATAATTAATACGGCCGCAGCATCCAGGGGATATCCCGCATGGACTGACTCCTCCACGGCTTTCATAACAACGCTGTCCATCATCTCAAGAGCAGCCGGGATGATCCCTTCCCCGATAATGGCCGATACGGTATGGCTTGCATCGTCGATGGTATCATATATGGCCAGCATCGTTTTGACGGCTTCCGGGGCCCGGAGGATCCTTAGAATCATCTTGGTCACAATACCCAAGGTACCCTCGCTCCCCACCAGCAGACCGGTTAGATCATAGCCTGGTTGATCTTGACATCCGCCACCGGTCCATACGACGGACCCATCATACAGCACCACCTCGGCACCGAGTACATGGTTGGTGGTAACCCCGTACTTCAGGCAATGGGGACCTCCTGAATTCTCACCTACGTTGCCTCCCAGGGTGGAAACCTTCTGGCTGGCTGGATCAGGGGCATAGATAAAGCCTTGAGCAAGCAGTTGGTTTTGCAGGTCGAGGGTGATGACTCCCGGTTCAACCGTTACGGTACGGTTAGGGATGTCTATCTCTAGGATCCGGTTCATCCTTGAAAAGTGTACCACCATACCCCCTTTGGTGGGTATGGTCCCCCCGCTTAAATTGGTACCCGATCCTCGACCGATAACCGGAATCTTCTCTTGATAAGCCAAGGTCACCACCCGGGACACCTCTTCCGTAGAATCAGGCAACACCACCATATCGGGACGTCCCCTCCCCAATGAAGCGTCATAACCGTATAAGGCGAGATCCATCTCAGAGGAGAGGACGTATTGGTGCCCCACAATCTCCTGAAGTTGGACAACAAGTTCTTGTATCTCCATGCCGATTTACTCCGTAATATAATACCCTAATTGAGTTAAAATCCAATTAGGGTGCTCTCAGCGATCAGCGGTCAGCACTCAGCTAACGAAATAAAAAAATGAATTGGGGTAATAATTTAAGGTGACTTCCATCAACGTCCCATAAACTATACCTCTTCATAGACCGATGAAGCGGCTTCCAGGGAACCTGTTCGGACTTTTATCCCCTGGCTCTTCAGTGCAGTCTCCAGGGCTGAAAGAAACAAAAAAACATTTCTCCGGCACGAAGAATGACCCATCAGGCCCACACGCCAGATCTTTCCTGCCAGATCGCCCAAGCCTCCCCCAATCTCGATGCCAAACTCCTTCAAGAGCGTCTTACGAACCTGTAAATCATCTGCGCCCTCTGGAATCCTGATGGCGTTTAACATGGGCAGGCGCTCGGATTTGGAAACAAGCATGTTCAGCCCCATCGCCTCTATTCCTGCCACCAAGGCCCGATGGTTCAATCGGTGTCGTTCAAAACATGCCTCCAATCCCTCTTCCCCAATGATACGCAATGCCTCACGAAGGGCGTAGATCATGTTGATAGGGGCCGTATGGTGGTACTTCCTTTCCGTTCCCCAATAGCTTCTCACCATCCCCATGTCTAGATACCAGCTCACAACAGGGCTTTTTCGGTTCTCAAGGACTTTCATGGCAGCTGGACTGAAGGAGATGGGCGAAAGACCGGGTGGGCATGAGATACACTTCTGGGTTCCGCTGTACGCAGCATCAATACCCACTTTGTCCAGAGAAACATCCATCCCTCCTAAGGAGGTCACCGTGTCCACAAGAAATAGGGCTCCACAGTCCCGGGCAATACTGGCAAGCTCTTCAAGTGGCTGACAGACGCCGGTGGAGGTCTCAGCATGGACAACGGCAATGAGCTTAGGACTCCTTCCCTCAACTGCCTTTCGTACTGTTTCCGGATCTATGGTCTTTCCCCACTCACCATCCACCCGGATAAGTTTTCCCCCCAGGCGATTAACAATATCGGACATACGGGTTCCGAAAACGCCATTCACGCAAACCACAACTTCGTCACCCGGTTCCACCAGATTGACAAAACAGGTCTCCATTCCCGCACTGCCTGTTCCTGATACAGGGATGGTCAATGGGTTCTCTGTCTGGAAAAGGAACCTGAGCAGTCGCTGGGTTTCATCCATAACCGACAAAAAATAAGGGTCGAGGTGGCCGATGCATGGAGCAGACATAGCCTGAAGCACGCGAGCTGGCACGTCGCTCGGCCCTGGCCCCATAAGCACCCGTTGACCAGGATCAATATCCCTGAAATCATTCACGTTCAATCTCATTGGAACCTCCTTCCGA
>Ga0180009_10002296_pt1 | contig 22586 bp, 19 predicted proteins | sample OS_PC_MetaG_FD_123537 | JGI IMG/M metagenome (GOLD analysis project Ga0180009, IMG submission 123537) | Groundwater microbial communities from the Aspo Hard Rock Laboratory (HRL) deep subsurface site, Sweden - OS_PC_MetaG | ecosystem: Environmental > Aquatic > Deep subsurface > Groundwater...
AGTGGAACGGCATGAACGCCACGCCGTTGCCGACGCGCTCGGTCAGCATGGCCATAACCTTGACCTTGCCTTTTTCGGGCCCTTCGACCCAGACCATCTCGCCATCCTTGATGCCGAGATTGTTGGCGTCGCGCGGGTTGATCTCCACGAACATGTTCTGCTGGAGTTCGGCAAGCCAGGGGTTGGAGCGGGTCTCATCACCGCCGCCCTCGTACTCGACCAAGCGGCCGGAGGTGAGGATGATCGGATACTGCTCGTAGATCTTTTCCTCGATCGCCTTCTTCTGGATCGTTTCAAAGAGCACCGGAACGCGGTGCAGCTTGCGGTCGGTGAAGGTCGGGTACTTGCCGGCCAGTTCAGGATCTGGCGTGTAGAGCGGCTCGCGATGCAGCGGAACCGGATCGGGGAACGTCCACACGACGGCGCGGGCCTTGGCGTTGCCGAAGGGTGCCAGACCATGCTTGATGGCGACGCGCTGGAGACCGCCGGAGAGGTCGACCTTCCAGTTCACCTTGCCCATCTTTTCGGGATCGTTTCCGCCTGCGACTTTCTCGATGGCGGCTTTTTCGTCGGCCGTCAGATCACCAGCCCAGCCAAGCTTATCGAGCATGGCGTAGGTGATTTCCGGGTAGCCGTCCTTGATCTCCGAGCCGGCGGGATAGGATTCCACGGCGAGGAGATTGTCCTGGTCGGCGTTGCCGGTGGCGTACTTCTCGGGAGCCGTGACGCCGAAACGCGCACGGAAACAGAGACCGCCTTCGGCGACCGGAATGGACGTGTCGTAAAGGTTCGGCGTGCCGGGGTGCTTCATTTCGGCAGTACCCCACGACGGCCACGGCAGACCGTAGAAATCGCCGTCGCATGGGCCGCCGTTGGCCTTCAGCGTCACTTTGTCGAAGGTGGCCTGGTTGGCCATGTGAAGCTTCAGACGCTCTGGCGACTGGCCGGTGTAGCCGATCGTCCACATGCCGCGGTTGAATTCCCGCGTAATGTCCTCGACAACCGGTTCGGTGCCCTTGATCTCGATGTTCTTGAACATCTCCTTGTCGAAGCCGAACTTCTTAGCGAAGAGATACATGATCTCGTGGTCGACCTTCGATTCGAACAGCGGTTCGAAAACCTTCTCGCGCCACTGCAGCGAACGGTTCGAAGCAGTCACGGAACCCACCGTCTCGAAGTGCGTTGTGGCCGGAAGCAGGTAGACCCCATCGGTGCGGTCGTGCATGACGGCCGAAACCGTCGGGAACGGATCGATGATGACGAGGAGGTCGAGTTTTTCCATCGCCTTCTTCATATCCGGTCCGCGGGTCTGCGAGTTGGGTGCGTGACCCCAGAACACCATGGCGCGGGTGTTGTCAGGCTGACCGAGGTTTTCCTTGGCTTCCAGAACACCGTCGAACCAGCGCGAGACGGGGATACCTTTCTCTTCCATCATGGACAGGTCGGCGCCGTCCTTGCCCTTGCCCTTCCAAACCGCAAAGCGACCTTTCAGGTAATCGTAATCAACGTCCCAAACGCGCGCCCAGTGTTTCCACGCTCCGGTCGCCAAGCCGTAGTAGCCCGGCAGGCTATCCATCAGCACGCCGAAGTCGGTGGCGCCCTGGACATTGTCGTGGCCGCGGAAGATGTTGGTGCCGCCGCCGGCGACGCCCATGTTGCCCAGCGCCAGCTGCAGGATGCAGTAGGAGCGGGTGTTGTCGTTGCCGTTGGTGTGCTGGGTGCCGCCCATGCACCAGATGACGGTGCCGGGCTTGTTGGTGGCCAGCGTGTAGGCGACCCGCTTCATCTGAGTGCCGGGTACGCCGGTGACGCGCTCGACTTCTTCAGGCGTCCACTTCTTGACCTCTTCCTTGATCAGGTCCATGCCCCAAACACGCTTGCGGATGAACTCCTTGTCTTCCCAGCCATTTTCGAAGATGTGGTAGAGAATGCCCCAGATCAGGGCGACGTCGGTGCCGGGACGGAAGCGGACGTACTCGGTCGCCTTGGATGCGGTGCGCGTGAAGCGCGGGTCGCAGACGATCAACGGAGCGTTGTTCTGCTCCTTGGCCTTCAGGATATGCTGAAGCGAAACCGGATGCGCCTCGGCGGGGTTGCCGCCGATGAGGAAGATCGCCTTCGATTTCAGGATGTCGTTATACGAGTTGGTCATGGCGCCGTAGCCCCAGGTGTTGGCAACACCTGCGACCGTGGTCGAGTGACAGATACGCGCCTGGTGGTCGATGTTGTTCGAACCCCAGAAGGCCGCGAACTTACGAATCAGGTAGGATTGCTCGTTATTGTGTTTGGCTGAGCCGAGCCAGTAGACCGAATCGGGACCCGACTCTTCGCGGATCTTCAGCATCTGGTCGCCAATTTCGTTGACGGCTTCGTCCCACGAAATTTTCTTCCACTTGCCGCCGACGAGTTTCATCGGATGCTTCAGGCGGCGGGCGCCGTGGGCGTGTTCGCGAACCGCCGCACCCTTGGCACAGTGGGCGCCGAGGTTGAATGGGCTGTCCCAGCCGGGTTCCTGGCCGACCCAGACGCCGTTGGAGACTTCCGCCATGACGGTACAGCCGACCGAACAGTGCGTGCAGACCGACTTCTTGAGTTCGACGCTGCCTGCTGCCTTGCCGGCTGCCGCCTGGGCCTTCTGAATGCGGCCGGGCGCGAGAGCCGTCGCGGCGGCGATGCCGCCGGCGGCCAAGCCCGAATTGCGCAGAAATGCGCGGCGATCAACGACGCCGGCTGACGCCGGTCCAGCAAGTGACGCGGCCAGATGACCGAGCTGGGCGCTACCTTTTGATTTCTTCTTGAGCATAGAATTCCTCCTCAGCGCTGGTCCGGAGCCGACCTCATCGTGTGGTCACGGTCCGTCTGGAGCGCTTTCGCGATTACATGAATTTTGCCAGCTCGTAGTAGCGGCGCACATGCTCGGTTTCACGATAGCCCTGGCTTTGCGCCGGCTCTGCCGCTTCAGCTTCCGTGACAATCACGGTTGATGCGGCGACCGCCCCGGTACCCACAACGCCTGCTCCGGCGAGCTTCAGAAAACCGCGCCTGTCGGTTTCAGCTGTTGTCTTGTCCTTCTTCATTCGCTTTTCCTCCTCGTTCTGGTCACCGGGGCCGGTTCAAGGCCGGACCGAAAACCGAATGTCTCATCAGGGTTAATCGTATTCGAAAGCTTTCGCTTCGATCTCCATGAAAATCGACCCGAGAACGCCGACCGCGGCATAGAAAGCCGACTGCTTGGTCTCGGACAGATCCTTGAAAAAATGTGGTGCCCAGACGCCCACGTGGGCGTCGAAGAACTTCTTTTGTTCGGACAGCGAGGCAGGAGCCCCGAAGCGGCCCTCGATCAAGCCGGCCATCATTTCAAGAACCGACGAAATGTGGTCCTCGGGCTCCTTGATATCCGGATTATGCTCGACACCGATGGCCGCCATGTCCCGGCGCAACCGTGCCAACGGCTTTTCGTGCAGAAAGCCCGTCAGATAGTACGAACCGAAGGGCACGAGAACGCCGCTGCTGATTCCTACGAAGAGTTCATGGTAGGCATCGTCTTCGGCTTCAGGAGATGCGTTCGCGGCAGCCTCCGCGCACGCCTTCAGAGCTTGCCCGAGTCGGCTTGAATCACCGCCGATCGCGGCAAACGCGTCGAGAAGTTCAGGGCCGGCAGGGGCAGAAAACGGGCCCGCGATCAACTGATAGATCTGCGCCCGAAGAAACTCTTCCGGTGCAAGCCCGTTCGCGGGGTCGGCTTCAAGGGTGGCGTGCGTGGAATTGTTACGCACTTGTTGCTCCTCTCCCAACCGAGCGTCTCACGAGCGATCCGCAAGACGTGGCTATTTTTTTTGGTTGGCCGGAGGTTGCCGAATAAAATGTCGCAGCACAAGAGTTGAAACGTCGTTCACGATCACAATTGTATGCATCAAATTTTCTTATCTCGCGATGCGGAATGCGCGGATCTACCACTGAATGTTTTTTGTTTTATGTTTTAACGTTTTTCGTAATTTCTGCGTTTTTATGCACTGTATTCGACTGTCGCGATGTTGCGGCACACAAGACGCATTCCTTGTCTTGCACCGCCAGGACGGTGTCTATGTAGCTGGTGAATTCGAGCCGTTGCGTTGCGGCCCGGGTGCCTTATGTTCGAGTTTCAAACCCACGCATTCATCAATGCTGCCCAAACGGGCGATGCGACGTGCCAGGGACCAGCATGACCACACTTTCGACGACCCGCCAGAACGCCTCGATGATCGATCCGTTCGGACGCAATGTCTCCTACCTCAGGGTTTCGGTGACGGACCGGTGCGATTTCCGCTGCGTCTACTGCATGTCGGAGCACATGACGTTTCTACCCAAAAAAGACCTGCTGACGCTGGAGGAACTCGATCGGGTCTGTTCGGCATTCGTCAGAAAGGGCGTGCGGAAGCTGCGCATCACGGGAGGGGAGCCGCTGGTGCGCAAGAACGTGCTGTGGCTGTTCAAGCAACTGGGGCGGCATCTTGAAGACGGTTCGCTCGACGAGCTGACGCTGACCACCAACGGCAGCCTGCTGCACCGGATGTCGGGGGATCTTTATGCCTGCGGCGTGCGCCGCATAAACGTTTCGATCGACACGCTCGATTCTGCGAAATTCAAGGCGATCACTCGCTGGGGTGACCTTGAAACCGTGCTCAATGGGCTCGCGGCCGCCGAGCGGGCGGGACTGAAAATCAAGATCAACGCCGTCGCGCTGAAAGGCGTCAACGATACCGAAATCGACGAACTCATCCGCTTCGCGCACGGCCGTGGCGCCGACCTGACGTTGATCGAGACGATGCCGATGGGCGACATCGAAGGCGACCGGACCGACCAATATTTGCCACTCAGCCAGGTGCGCGCCGACCTGATGGAACGCTGGACGCTAAGCGATATTCCATACAATTCCGGCGGGCCTGCGCGTTACTTCGAGATCAAGGAGACGGGCGGGCGGCTCGGATTCATCACGCCGCTGACCCACAACTTCTGCGAAAGCTGCAACCGCGTGCGGCTGACGTGCACCGGCACGCTCTACATGTGCCTCGGGCAGGATGATGCCGCTGACTTGCGTTCCGCGCTTCGAGCCTCCGACGGCGACGTGGCCCTTGAAGCGGCGATCGACGAAGCGATCGGACGCAAGCCGAAGGGCCACGACTTCGTCATTGACCGGCGCAATCAGGCCCCCGCCGTCGCACGCCACATGAGCGTGACAGGCGGTTAGGGAAGCGATGAATTAAGTACCGAAAGCGCTTCGGCGCAGTTGTCGCGCCTACATTGACTGGTAACGCCGAGTGTATTCGGTCATGGTTCGTGCTTCAGTCCAATCCGTTCAATTCCGTGGGAGTGTCAGGATGAATATCGATCGGTTCGTAATGGCATTTGCCGGCGCGATGATTGTTGCCGGCGTGTTGCTGACCTGGTTCGTGCACATCTACTGGTTGGCGCTGCCGACGTTCGTCGGGCTCAACCTGTTGCAGGCGGCGTTCACCGGGTTCTGCCCGCTGGCCAAGATACTCAAGGCCGCCGGCATGACGCCGGGCACGGCGTTTCAATGATTCTGGTTCGGTAAGCAGCAAGGTGGACTAAACGAGTTCGCCTTGAGACGTGTCCTGGATTTCCGCGCGACAAGGCTTCCTCAAAGTTTCTCGATGCGAATGACCTGCGGGCGGGCGGCAACCTTGTCGTTGGCTTCGATGCTCGCCACGGCGCGGCGGATGGCGTCCTCGGTCGTCTCGTGGGTGATCATGATGACGGTTGCCGGGCCGCCGGTCAAAGTCGGCTTGCCACTGCCGGGCAATCCCTTCATCTCGCGGCGCTGCACGACGCTTTCCAGCGAGACGCCTTCATCGCCCATGCACTTGGCGATCGAAGCCATGGCGCCGGGCTCATCGCGCACCGACATGCGCATGTAATATGCACCGCAATGCTCGTCGATCCTGGCGCGGCGATGCGGGCTGAGACGGTCGCTCGGCGTGATGAACGGCGGCAATACGATACCGCGGGCGACATCGACGATATCGCTGGCGACGGCGGCCGCGGTCGGCCTGCCGCCGGCGCCGGCCCCCACGAGGAGCAGCGGGCCGGTGAAGTCACCTTCGAGGGCGACGCAGTTGGTGACGCCGGAGACTTCGGCGATCGCCGAATGCATCGGCACCATCGCCGGATGAACCCTGGCCTCGATGCCGCTCGGGGTTTCGATGGCGACGCCGAGGAGTTTGATGCGGTAACCCAGATCGCGTGCCGCCTCGATGTCGGCCTCGGTGATCGTGTCGATGCCTTCGACGTGGATCTGGTCGGCGGCCACCTCGGTGCCGAAAGCAAGGCTGGTCATCAATGCGAGCTTGTGGCCGGCATCGAAGCCGCCGACGTCGAAGGTCGGATCGGCCTCGGCGTAGCCCATGTCCTGGGCCTCCTTCAGCACATCGGCAAATGAGCGGCCGTCCTCCTCCATGACGGTGAGGATATAGTTGCAGGTGCCGTTCAGTATCCCGTAAACGCGGGACACTTTGTTGGGAATGAACGCTTCGCGCATCGTCTTGATGACCGGGATGCCGCCTGCGACTGCGGCTTCGAAATTGAGCGCAACGGCGTTTTCCTCCGCCAGCCTTGCCAGCGCAACGCCATGCTTGGCGAGCAGCGCCTTATTGGCGGTGACGACGTGCTTGCCGGCAGCAAGGGCCGCCTCGATCGCGGCTTTCGCCGGGCCGTTTTCTCCGCCGATGAGTTCGACGAATACGTCGATGCCCGGATCGGCGGCAAGCGCCACGGGGTCGTCAAACCAGCGAACGCCTGCAAGGCTGACGCCACGGTCCTTAGTCCGGGAACGGGCGGAAACGGCGGCCACCTGCAACGGCCGCGGCAGGATCGCCGAAAGGCGGTCGCGGTGGGTTTCGATGAGCTGTAGCAGGCCGGCACCGACCGTGCCGAGCCCGGCAACGCCGAGTTTGAGTGGTTCGCTCATTTGAGGGGGCCGTCGTCCTCGTCAGGGGTTGGCGTTCAAAGTGCAATAGGCCGCGCCACCGCCCAATTTGCAAGCCCCGGCGCAGTGAAGTGCGCGGCGCCGGTCAATCGGAATGTCTGGCGGGCTGGTTTTAGCGGCTGGCCTTTTGGCTCAGCGGAATGACGTTGTCGTTCGACTTGGGTTGCTCGGCAAAAAACTTTTTGAGGTTACGGCCGGCCTGACGGATGCGCTGCTCGTTCTCAACAAGCGCGATGCGGACGTAACCCTCGCCATATTCGCCGAAACCGAGCCCGGGGGAGACCGCAACATCGGCCTTTTCGATGAGCAGCTTGGAAAACTCGACCGACCCCAAATGCTGGAAGCGCTCCGGGATCGGCGCCCAGCAGAACATGGTGGCCGGCGGTGGCGGTACGTCCCAGCCGGCGCGGGCAAAGCTCTCGACGAGGCAGTCGCGGCGGGCCTTGTAAACGCCGCGGATTTCGTCGATGCAATCCTGCGGGCCGTTCAAGGCAGCGCTGGCGGCGACCTGGATCGGCGTGAACGCGCCATAGTCGAGGTAGGACTTGACGCGTGCAAGTGCGCCAATCAGCCGTTCATTGCCGACCGCGAAGCCCATGCGCCAGCCCGGCATGTTGTAGGTCTTCGACAGTGAGGTGAACTCGACGGCGACATCCTTGGCGCCAGGAACTTCGGGAATCGATGGCGGCGGATTGTTCTCGAAATAGATCTCCGCGTAGGCGATGTCGGAGAGAATTATCAGATCAAGCTTCTTGGCGAGGGCGACGGCCTCCTTGTAGAAATCCAGACTCGCAACCATCGAAGTCGGGTTCGACGGAAAATTGAGAACGACGGCAATCGGCTTGGGGACCGAGTGGCTCCAGGAGCGCTCGAGTGCGCGCAGGAAGTCCTCGCCGTTGCCAGCCGGAATGTGGCGTATCGCGCCGCCGGAGATAATGAAACCGAACTCGTGGATCGGATAGGTCGGGTTGGGGACAAGGATCACGTCGCCCGGGGCGGTGATCGCCTGGGCCATGTTGGCGAAGCCTTCCTTCGAGCCGAGCGTGGCGATCACTTCGGTTTCGGGGTTCAACTTCACACCGAAGCGGCGCTCATAGTAGGCCGCCTGGGCGCGGCGCAGACCGGGGATGCCCTTGGAGGCCGAATAGCGGTGGGTGCGCGGCTTGGCGACCGTTTCGACGAGCTTGTCGACGATGTGCTGGGGGGTCGGCAAGTCCGGATTGCCCATGCCGAGATCGATGATGTCAGCCCCGCCCGCCCGCGCGGCCGCCTTCAGCCGGTTCACTTCAGCGAAAACGTAAGGCGGCAGGCGTTTGATGGAGTGAAATTCCTCGATCACGGGGCTTATCTTTCGTTACGGTACGGGGTTTTTCCGCAGACCTTGATGGCAGCGCCACTTAAGTTCCATGGTCCGGCGGGTCGATCCGCGTAGTTTTGGCTGACAAGGTGTTCGTGCACCGCGGCCGGTGCCGTCGCTAGATAAATACGCCTTTCGCCGGGGCCGCGTCCAGCGCCGTGGCATCAATAGCTGCGAACGGTCGGTTTCAGTTCGTCGTTTCCGGGATCTTGTAGGTTATCGGCGTGATTTTCGCGGCCCGCTGGTTCTGCTTTTCGGCGATCTCATTCATGGCCGCAAGCGCCTTGGACTTCTGCTTGGCGTTCAGCATCGTCGCCGGGCGGGTATGGTCGATGGCCGGAAGGCTGGTCCCAGGGCTCGATAAGCCGCAGCCAGCCAGGCTCAGGCAGGCCGCGACACCGGCAAATAAAGCTGCACAAAAGCGCAAAGATCTTCCAACGCAGTTCCGAATTTGCGATTGTTGCTCCCCGGAGGCCCCGTGAGTCAGGCCGACCGCCCCAATTCCCGACACTCTAACCCGTCGCCTTGCCGGCAGTCCATGCGCCACGACGCGCCGGGCGCTTTGCATGCGCGCAACTAATGTTGCCTTGCTGCAAGGGCTGTCAAAGAACTAGATTATTCGCTAATCCACCGCAAGATGCATCAATGCTTCAGGGCCGTCGCAGGCGGGCCGCTGCATGAACCAAGGCGAATCTTACCTATGAACGACGAAACGGACCGCAACACCGTGGATCTGGCCAACTACCAAATCAAGAATCCTGATCAGTTTGCCCAGAACATGCTGCAGTTTCTTGAAGGTGCCAGCAAGGTCATGGCCGACTTCATGGAACGGGCCGACAACAAGCAAACTCCGTTTTCTACCGCCAGCGAAATCCAGGACGCCTCCAAGACCTTGAGCGAACTGGTCACCTACTGGATGATGAACGATCCAGGCAAACTCGCCGAGTCGCAAGCGCAGCTGATGCGCTCCTATGCCGAGATCTGGAACAACTCGCTGATGAAAATGATGGGTGAACAGCGGCAGCCCGTCATCGAGCCGGAACCCGGTGACAACAGGTTCAAGGATCCCGACTGGACGACCAATCCCTATTTCGATTTCTGGAAGCAGGCCTATCTGGCCACCAGCCGCTGGGCAGAAGACATGGTGCAGTCCACCGAGGGTCTCTCGGAACGCGAGAGGCAACGCATCGAGTATCATTTCCGCCAGCTTTCAAGCGCGCTGTCGCCGTCGAATTTTCCGATGACCAATCCCGAAGTCGTGCGCGAGACGTTCAAGACGAATGCCGAAAACCTCGTCAACGGCATCGGCAATCTGTCGGAGGACATGAAGAAGTCCGGCGACCTCTTGAAGATCAGGCAGACCGACATCGATGCCTTCGAAGTCGGCCGCAACCTTGCCACGACACCGGGCAAGGTGGTGTTCCAGAACGAAATCTTCCAGCTCATACAGTACGCCCCGACGACGGAGACCGTCCACAAGACGCCGCTTCTCATCGTTCCGCCGTGGATCAACAAATTCTACATTCTCGATCTGACACCGGCCAAGAGCTTCATCAAATACGTCGTCGACCAGGGCTTCTCGGTGTTCGTCATCTCCTGGGTCAACCCGGACGAATCGCTTGCCGACGTCAATTTCGACGACTACATGACGCGCGGGGTGCTTGCTGCCGCGGCAGCCGTCCAAAAGGAAACGGGCGAAAAGAAGATCAACGGGCTTGGCTATTGCGTCGGGGGGACGCTGCTGGCCACGACGCTCGCCTACCTGTCGAAACGGCGCGAGAACATGTTCTCCTCGGTGACCTTCCTGACGACGCAGGTGGACTTCACCAAGGCCGGCGACCTGTTGCTGTTCATCGACGACAACCAGCTTGCCAGCCTGGACGAGATGATGGCGGAACGCGACTATCTCGACGGATCGCGCATGGCCAACGTCTTCAACATGATGCGCCCGAAGGATCTGGTCTGGCCCTACATCGTCAACAACTACATGCTCGGCAAGAAGCCGTTCCCGTTCGACCTGCTCTACTGGAACCAGGATTCGACGCGGATGCCGGCGGCCAACCACCACTATTACCTGCGCGAGTTCTACCACGAGAACAAACTGGCCTAGGGTGAGCTTGAAATCGCCGGGGAGACCGTGTGCCTCAGCGATATCAAGATTCCGATTTTCGACCTGGCCACCAAGGAAGACCACATCGCACCGGCGCAGTCGGTGTTCATAGGCGCACAATTGTTCGGCGGACCGGTCGAACTGGTTGTCGCGGGATCAGGTCATATCGCAGGCGTCGTCAATCCCCCCGAGAAGGTCAAATACCAGTACTGGACGGCTTCCAAGGCGGCAGCCGAGTCGCTACCCGACTGGATGGAGATGGCGCGCGAAACGCCGGGTTCCTGGTGGCCATACTGGATCGAATGGCTTTCGAAGCAGTCGGGAAAAAGCATTCCGCCGCGCGAACCGGGAAAAGTGCTCGGCGCGATCGAGGATGCTCCGGGTTCCTATGTGCGGGTGAGTTCGTAAGCCTCGTCGCGAAGTGGCTGGCCATCGAAGGACGGCGGCTCCTGCCGGATTGGGTTGTGCCGCTTGGGTTGCTCCTGCTTGGGTTGCTCCTGCCATCTCCGGATCGATGACTGTTTTTTCAACAGTTTTTCAACAGGTGATGCGGCACCGGAGGCGAATCTGCCACAGCAGCCAGGCATTCATTCGAATTTGGGGCTCCAGGCGGCAATCCGTTAACCCAACGCGAACGTTGACTGGTATTAACTTCGCCTGAAAAGCTTTGAGAGGTCCCATGTCCCGATCGCGTTTACCGTCCTTCGGCACAGTTGCCATTGCCGTCCTGACTTTGGGGTCAGCAGCCGGTGCCGCTTCGGCACAGGAGGGGGCGCACGGCTATGGAGCTGCTCAAAGTGGCGGCTTCAGCCTCGGTGTCGGCGGAGTGGTCGGTGTGAAGCCGAAGTACGAAGGTTCCGACGAATACGAAGCGTTCGGCTTCCCGATCGTGTTCCCCAAATTCGGCGGCAACGACCTTGAAGGCCGCGTCAAGGTGCGTGGCGCCGACGACGTCCGATTCAAGCTGTTCGAGGCGGGCGGGTTCGAAGTCGGCCCACTGGCCGGCTATGCGTTCGGCCGCGACGAAGACGACGGCGACCTTTTACGCGGCCTCGGCGACGTCGACGACGGCTTCGTCGTTGGCGCCTATGCCGGGTATCATCTGGGTACGGTGCTGTTCGACGTGTCCTACCATCAAATCGTCTCGGGCAACGACGATGGCTACCAGATCCGGTTCGGCGCGGAAGTCGAGCGGTATTTCTCGCCAAGCCTGAGGGGCGTGGCGCGGGTCGGCACGACTTTCGCCGACGACAACTATACGGATTCTTATTTCGGAATCACGCGTGCCCAGTCGCTGCGCTCGGCGGCGAACCTGTCGGCTTACGAGGCCGATTCCGGCATCAAGGACGTGCACGTTGAGCTCGGACTGACCTGGGACGTAACGGAGCGCTGGCAACTCAAGGGCAGCGCACGGTACGGCAGGCTGGTCGGGGATGCCGCCGACAGCCCGATCGTCGAAAGCGAAGACCAGTTCTCGGCGCTGATCGGCGCATCCTACAGGTTCGATTTCCAGCGGTAGTCTTATTGGAGGCTGACAGCAGCCAGGCAGGCGCGGGCCTGCAATCGCCAACTGCTGCTCGATTCCTTTTCGCAACTCAGCATACCTTTTCGACACTCAGCGGCTCAATCGAAACGCCCAAGCGACGTTTCACGCGCTTGCACCGGGGCGCGAGCGGCCACGGCGCGGCTGGTGCGATATCTTCGCCCGGCGCCCGGCAGCGGCACCCTTGCCATTGCTCTCGTTCGCAGGCTTGCCGTTCGACGCCGCACACGGCGCCGTCAGTTGCCCGGCAGCGGAGCGGCGAGAAAGGTCAAACAGTGGCGCCTCATCCCTCGCCAGTGCCGGCTGCTTCAGCCAGTCGGCCAGGAAATCCAGGAAGACCCGCATGCGCGGCAGCATGTTCTTCGACTTGGGGAAAATCGCCCAAACCGCACTGTCGCCGGAGGTGTCATGGTTGGTCAGCACGGGCACCAGCCGGCCGGCCTGAATGTCTTCGGCCACGTAGGCTTCCGATACGCGGATAAGACCTATTCCTTCGCAGGCAGCCTTGCGAAGCAACTCGACGTCGTTGGAACGCATGCGCCCGGCAACCCGGACGGAACGCTCGGAGGACTTGCGCCAGAATGGCCAGTGGCAAAGGTCACCATGAACGAGACAAGAATGGCTCTCCAGGTCCTGCGGGGTGGCTGGCGTGCCCGCACGGTCGAGATAACAAGGGGCCGCGACGATCACCATCGGATCGTCGGCCAAACGCTTGGCGATGAGCGAACTGTCCGGCAGAGCGCCGGCCTTGATGGTAATGTCGGAGCCCTCATCAGACACCGACCCGCCCCGATCGGAAATGTCGGCCTGGACGTCTATTTCCGGATAGGCGGCCATGAAGGTGCACAACCCCGCAGCAAGTTCCTGGTTGCGCAGCCGGGCAGGCGAATGCAACCTGATCAAGCCGCGCGGATTACCGCGATTGCTGTCGACGCTGGCCTTGGCGGCCTCGAACTCGGACAACATCCGCTGCGCGTGTTCAAGAAAAATCCGGCCTTCCTCGGTGATGCGGATGGAGCGCGTGGAGCGGGCGAAGAGCCTGACGCCCAATTCATCCTCAAGCGACTGCAGCCGCTTTGAGATCGTTCCTGGTGTCAGCGAGAACTCGTTGCCGACCGCCGACAGGTTTTGCAGAGCCGCCACGCGCTCGAAGATGCGTAGATCCTGAATGTCCATATACCAAACCCAAACGCCTTCCACAGACGCGCCAGATATCGGCCCGACCGTCCAGGCCGGCCATCCACCCGCGTTTGATGGAAGCTCCTCCCCCAAGGCCAACAGCAGATTTTCCGCCGCCAATGTTTGGCGGTCGTTGCTGGTACTGACGGGCCTTACACCAGACCCCGATTGCCTACGGCTGATTTCGTTGTTGGCTCTTGCAGCTTCGGCTCGGGTTTTCGAATTGCCGTCCCCCGACGGCCTGATGAACTTAGTCGTACACCTGAGAAGGTCAATTCGCGCGGGGCGGGCAGGTTTCAATTCGCGAGGTGCTGTGGCCGAAAAATCGATAGGACCCGTTGTCGGAATAGAATGGCGGTGCGTTTGAGTGAGAGGGGACTTTTTATTCGCGGCTTCAGTTGCGCAGTGCCAAGCGGGCCTTAACGTTGCCCCTCAGCGGTTGGCGAAGCACGAATGCATCGCGACCCGGCGCGAGTGCCGCCGGTTGCACACGCCGATAAGCTTGCCTCAATAGAAGCGCAGCAGGCGCTCGATGTAGTCGAGTTCCTCGGCCGGGCGCTGGGCCTCGCCGAGACGTCGGCGCAGTTCGTTCAGAAGTTCGCGGGCGCGCTGGGTGTCGATTTCATCGGGCACCTTCACGGAACTGCCCTGATCGGGCCCGGTTGAGCGCTGCGGGCGGCCGAGCGGATCGCGCGGGGTATCGCCGTTCTGGCCAAAGCGCTGGGGCATGTTCTTCATCATTTCCTGCGCCATTTCCTGGGCGCCCTTGCGCAGCTTGTCGAGCGCGCGCGACTGTTCCTGCATCGCTCCTTCAAGGTTGCCTTCCTTCAACGCCTGTTCGGCATTGCGCATGGCCTCCTGGGCTTCAGCGATCTCCTTGGAACTCCCCATGCCGGCGCCGCGCATGTCGCGCTGCAACTCGCCCAGGCGGTTGCGCAGGCTTTGCTGGCGTTCGCCGAGTTGGCCGGAACCGGGTGGTCCCTTCTGACCTTGACCTTGTTGCTGGCCCTGCTGGCCTTGTTGGCCCTGGCCTTGCGGACCACGGCGCTGTTGGCCCTGCTGCTGACCCTGCTGACCCTGCTGCTCGCCCTGCTGGCCTTCCTTGCGCTGTTCGGAGAAAGTATCGTCCATGAGACGCTGCTGCTTGCCGACCACGTCGCCAAGCTCCTTCATCATTTCCATCTGCTGCACGTTGAGCTCGCCCTGGCCGGCTTGCTGTTCGGCCGACTGAAGACGGTCGAGCATGTCGCGCAACTCGCTCAGCATCTGTTGAGCTGCTTCGCGGGCGCCCGACTTGGCCATCTCCTCGATCTCTTTCATCATGCGCTCAATGTCGTCCTGACTGAGCTGCTGCTGATCGCTGTCCTGGCCATCGGGCATTGCCGGATTGTTCTTGGCTTCCTGCGCCAACTTCTGAAGGTATTCGTTGAGGGCGGTGCGTAGTTCGTCCATCGCCTCCTTGAGTTCAGCGTCCTCGGCTCCTTCCTGGAGCATTTTGGACAGCTTGTCCTGGGCTTCGCGCAGGCGGCGTTCGGCGTCGCTGAGATCGCCGTCCTCGATCCTGATGGCGACGTTCCATAGCTGCTCGATGACGCTGTCGAGGCCCGGGCGCGTATTGTCGCGCTGCAGGCGATAGCTGGCGGTGCGCAAGCCGAGATAGACCTGGACGTCGTCGATGAAACCATCAGGTTCCATGGTCAGCGCATCAAGCGCGCGCACCACGCGGCTGGAATTGCGCGAATCCTCAACAAGCTTGCGGCGTTGTTCGATGATGGCGCGGGCAAACGGCTTCTTGAAGATCCGCTGCGGCAAGTCCATCTCGATGGATTTCGAACTGCCGGTCTGTCCGGCGGCATCGGTGGCTTCGAGTGTCATCACCACCTTGAGGCCGGCCCAGGGGTGGGAACCCAGTTCCAGGTGCGTCACGCCCTCGCCTTCGCGGGCATTCGCCTTGGGCAGAAGCAGCGAGAACTCCGGCGGTCGCGAAAGTGGCAGGCGCGGCCCCTGAAGAGTTTCCTTGCGCGCCCATGCGGTGGCGGGGTTTTCTCTATCAGCTTCCGCCTTGACGATTTTCAACCGTGCCGCAGCGACGCCGTAGTCGTCGGCAACCTTGTAATCGAGCTTCATCGAGCCGCGGCTGGTCGGCTTCGGCGTCTCGGTCAACTCGATCGTCGGCGGATTGTCGGAAATTACCGAAAACGTCCAGGCGGCGACCTCGCGCTCGGCATACATCAAGCGTACCCGCGCGGATGTCTTGAGCGTCCCGCGCAGTTCGGCAACGTCCTTGACGACACCACCGACAGTTTTGGCGGCATCCGCGGCAACCGTTGCAGTGTCTTCGCCGGCGCCGGAGATTTCGAGCCGCACCTGACTGGCGCCTTCGCCGCTGGTGCGCACAATGAGTTCACTTCCTTGCGGGACTTCCACCAAGCCCAGCGCCGCGATGTCGGCGGCGTTCGCCTTGGCGCTCTTGCCGCCGTCGGCAAGCATCACCGGCGGCTTCGTCGTGTAGCCCGGCGGCGTTATCCACGCGTCGATGCGCAGGCGCGAAGCGATCGTCTCAGGTTCTTCGAACCGGAACGCAGCGGTCAGTCGGTCGCTCCATTGTTCGCCGGAAAGTCCGATCAGCGCGACAACTCCGACGAGCAACGCCGCGCGAAGCGCCCAAGGATCGTGACGCGGCGTATCGGGGTGCGGGGCGGCGACGCGAAGCTTTCCAAGAAGTTCGGAAAGACGCTGGCGGTGGGCCTGCCAGACGGCGCGCGTGACCGGATCGGAATCGCCGGCCGAGAGCGTGTCGTCATATGAGGAGGCCGGACGGTGGGGCACGCCCGAGAGCTTTTCGAGCCGGCGCAAGCCTTCGTCGCGTGACGGCCATGGCGTACGGATCGCAACGACGGCTGCGGCGAGCATCGCTACCGCGAACAATGCAAGGAGCCCCTTGTGGACCAGCGGGCCGAACATCGCCCAGACACCCAGCATCGACATGCCGACAAAGGCTATGACGACGGCCAGCAGCAGCCAGACCCGCGGCCACATCCGCTCGAGGAACAGCATCCAACGGCTGCGCTCGACCTTGCGTTCGAGGGCCTGATCTGCGTGGGCACGCGCAGAACCAGCGGCGCGGGCGCTTTCGGGAGTAGGGGCGTTTTTCATGGCCGTCACACTAGCATGGAAGGGCCCCGGCGATCCTCAAATTTCCGAAGGCTTTTGTTCTTTATTTGTTTTCCAGTCCGGCTGCGCGAGGCGTGCAGGAAATTCCGCTATAGCCAACCGGGAAGTTTGTCCTGGCCGATCAGTTCGTCGTAACCGGGGCGGGGGCGGACGACGGCGACTTCCTCGCCGCGGACCATGACCTCCGGGATGAGCGGGCGGGTGTTGTAGGTCGAGGACATCACGGCGCCGTAGGCTCCTGCCGACATGACGGCAATGAGATCGCCCTCCTTGAACGGCGGCAGCGAGCGGTCGAGGGCGAGATAATCGCCGGTTTCGCAGACCGGGCCGACGACGTCCTGGATGACCGGCGGCATCGATTTCAATTCCTCCGAAACCGGCCAGATGTCGTGATGGGCTTCGTAAAGCGTCGGGCGAATAAGGTCGTTCATGGCCGCATCGACGATGAGGAAGGTCCGGTCGGCACCCTCCTTGACGTGAATGACGCGCGAAACGAGTACACCGGCGTTGCCGGAAATCATGCGGCCGGGTTCGAGAACGATCTTGAGACCGAGGCGGCCGAGGCATTCCTTGACGACGGCGGCGTACTGAGCCGGCGAGGGAGGTATGGGGGCTCCGGCTTCATAGGGGATGCCGAGGCCGCCGCCGAGATCGAGGTGGCGAAGCGGGATACCTCCGGAAATCAGGTCGCGGGCCAGCTCCGCCATCAAGGTGAAGGCATCGCGCATGGGAGCAAGATCGGTGATCTGGCTGCCGATGTGCATGTGGATTCCGGCGATATCGATGCCCGGGAGACTGGCCGCGGCGGCGTACAGTTCGCGCGCGTCGGCAAACGGTACGCCGAACTTGTTCTCGGACTTCCCCGTCGAGATCTTCCTGTGCGTCTTGGCATCGACGTCGGGATTGACGCGGATCGCTATCGGAGCTTCGCGGCCCAGTTCGGTTGCGACATCATTCAAAGCGTGCAGTTCGGGCTCGCTTTCGACGTTGAAGCCGAGAATGCCTTCGCTCAAGGCGAATGCCATTTCGCTGCGGGTCTTGCCGACTCCGGCAAAGATGATCTTGTTTGCTGGCACACCGGCGGCGCGGGCCCGGCGGAGTTCGCCTTCGGAGACGACGTCCATGCCGGCGCCGTGCTGGGCAAGCGTCGCCAAAACCGCCTGATTGGAATTTGCCTTCACCGCAAAGCATATGAGTGCGTTGTGATCTGCGAACGCCTCGGCAAGTACGCGATAGTGGCGCTCAAGGGTCGCGGTCGAGTAGCAGTAGAACGGCGTACCAACGACCGCAGCAACGCTTGCGAGATCGGCATCCTCGGCATGTAGCACGCCGGCCTTATAGGTGAAGTGGTGCATGGAGATCCGTAACACGGCCAAAAAAGACAACGGGGACGACGGCTTGACCGCGTCCCCATAGCAGATCCACCAATACGATTAAATCCTAGTGCTCCGACTCTGACATATGGTTCCCTGCCGGGAACCTGAATGTCAGCCCGGAACATTAGGCAACCTTTTGATTGTGTTCTGGATTCACAAACATCTGACGACATTCCACCCGGGAATCAAATGTTTGATCCAGAACACTAGCGCAGCATGCCGTCGAGAATGGACGGGCGATGCTCCTTCTTTTTCTGTGTACCGGCGGAACCCTCGGCGGTTCCGCTGGCGTCGGGCGAAACGGCAGTTCCGGCAGCCTTGGCTTCCGGTGGGGCATCAAGCGAGCCGCGCACCCCGCAGCCGGCAAGCGGCAGGGCGATGGCGAATGCCACGATAACAATCGTTCTTACGCTCGACATGCGTTTAGCGCCTAACCTTTGAACCGGCTCACGTCCGTGACGAAATCGTCAGGAACGTCCTGTCGCCCGCGAACCTGCTGCCGTTCAGCGTGAGCATACTGCATACGCGCGATCCGGCCCGGTTCCCAGGAACCTAACTTGAGACTTAGCCCGTCTGTCGTTGCTTTTCCAACTGCGCGAGCCAAATTCCAGCGCTTTTTTCAACGTTGTGTGGCGCTGTTCCCGCATAACTCGTCCGGCTGGTGACCGAATTCTCAACGCTCAGCACAGAGAAGACTGCATCGGTGATCCGAGGTTCCACAGAACGCATATCGGATATAGAAAGCGCTTCTAGATCAACGCCTTGCTTCTCTGCGAGCGCGACAATCGAGCCGGTGACGTGGTGCGCCTGACGAAACGGCATCTTCAGTTCGCGGACAAGCCAGTCGGCCAGATCGGTGGCGGTCGAGTAGCCGTATCCAGCGGCCTTGCGCATGGCGTCCGGCTGGGGTTGCATATCCTCCACCATGCCGGTCATCGCGGCCACGGCGACCGTCAGGCTGTCGAAGGCGTCGAAGGCGACCTCCTTGTCCTCCTGCATGTCCTTCGAATAGGCGAGCGGCAGCCCCTTCATGACGATTACGAGGCTGTTAAGGGCGCCAGCAATGTGGCCGACCTTGGCGCGGCACAGTTCTGCGGCGTCCGGATTGCGCTTTTGAGGCATGATAGAAGAGCCCGTGGTGAAGCGGTCGGAGAGTTTGAGGAAGCCAAACTGCGGCGTCGTCCAGAGAACGATCTCCTCGGACATGCGCGAGAGATGCACCGCGCAGATGGTTGCGGCGGCCAACGTTTCGAGGACGAAATCGCGGTCGGATACGGAATCCAGCGAATTTGCGGTCGGCCGGTCGAAGCCCAGCGCAGCGGCCGTCTGCGCACGGTCGATCGGGAACGAGGTGCCGGCCAGCGCCGCGGCGCCGAGCGGGCACTCGTTGAGGCGTTTCCTGGCGTCCTGAAACCGGCCGCGGTCGCGCGCGAACATCTCGACGTAGGCCAACAAATGGTGGCCGAAGGTTACCGGCTGGGCAGGCTGCAAATGCGTGAACCCGGGCATGACGGTAGCGGCATTGGCCTTGGCCTTGACGGCGAGCGCCATTTGCAGGGCTGTCAGGCCCGCATCAAATGCGTCGAGCTGACCGCGGACATAAAGGCGGAAGTCAGTGGCCACCTGATCATTGCGCGAGCGGGCAGTATGCAGGCGGCCCGCCGGTTCCCCGATCAGCTCCTTCAAACGCGATTCGATGTTCATATGGACGTCTTCCAACGCCCTGGAATACTGGAATTTCCCGCTTTCGATTTCCTCGCCAATCTGCTTCAGGCCCTTGTGGATGGCGGATTTATCCTCATTTGTGATGATGCCGACGGCGGCAAGCATCTCTGCGTGGGCCGTGGAGCCGGCCAGATCGTCACGAGCCAAACGTTTGTCGAAGTCGATGGAGGCATTGATTTGCTCCATGATTTCGGCGGGTGACATTTGGAAACGGCCGCCCCACATCTTATTTGCGTCACTGTCGGTCACGGCATCGTGCTCCGTTTTGGGTGGCCTACCGGCCGCCGAAGTCGTATTTCGACGGCCAAGACGTAGCGGTTTGAAGAAACAACTCGGAATCGACGAAGCGATGGAACGAAGCCCGAACGACCCCTCACCACGCGCTACCCGGACGTTTTCGCCCTCAGCGATTTCGTGGCTCGCTTCGACGCTCGCCCTGATCGGTCTGGCGGCGGTATACTTTACTGCTACACCTCCTGACAACGCCGTGACGCGAATTGGCGCAGAAACCGCCGACGCGGCAGTGGCTCCGGCCGCCGAAGCGGCGCGAACCGGACTGACGGCATTCGTGAAGAAAGCGGCGCCCGCGGAATTGCCCGCCGTCACTTTCACTGACGGGGAAGGCGGCGCCAAGAGTCTTGCCGACTTCAAGGGCAAGACGGTTCTATTGAATGTCTGGGCCACGTGGTGTGCTCCCTGCCGGGAAGAGATGCCGGGCCTCGACCGGCTTCAGTCCGAACTCGGCAGCGATAAATTCGAGGTCGTAGCGCTCAGCGTCGACCGCGGCGGCGTCAAAGCCTCGAAGAAGTTCCTCGATCAAATCAATGTCAAATCGCTCGGCACCTATGTCGACGCATCGGGAAAATCGACCAAGGCGCTGAAGATCATCGGCATGCCAACGACACTGCTGCTCGACGATCAAGGCCGCGAAGTCGGGCGCCTCGTGGGACCTGCCCACTGGGACAGCGATGAAGCCAAGAAGCTCATCGAAGCGCACCTTCGGTAGGATACTGGCCTGGATGGATCGCAGTCGCCGATGCGGCTCAGGCTCCAGCCAATCGCTGGGCAAGCCATAAAACCAGCCGAATGGCCGCACCGACAACGAGACCGATCAACAATAGCAGCATCGATTTGGGTGCCAATTCTCCGATCAGCGTGGCGTTGGCAGCATTGGTGAAGGTTGGGAACCAGTGCTCGATCTGGCCGATGCAGAAATTCAAGACTTCGCGGGAATGGCCGATGAGCCAGCCGAACCAATCGCGCTCGTAGATCGCCAGATAGAAGTAGGTGAGGAGCGCCGCGATCAGCTCGATGACGAGCATGGCGACGGAGCCGGCCAGCGCCAATACGAGCGCCAATGGTCCAGCACCGATGGAACCCGATAGCGAATTCTGCTGCGCCACATCAACCTCCTGGAGCTAAGTTCGTCACGGTTAGCAGCGCAAGTTGGCAGAAATACCGCTCCGGGCCGCAGGCCACACTTCGCGGTTCAGCCACCGCCCATGCGCAACTTGTCCTGGTCCCATTGCTCCATGAACATTCGCGCCTCGACATCGGTCATGTTCTGGAAAACGAAATGGACTTGTTGCATAGGCAGTTCCATAGGGCCGACGCTCTCGTCGCCCTGAGAAACAAGCTTGAGATCGATGCGCCTGTCACCGTCGCGCAGAACGATATCCTCTCCGTCAACAGAGCAGGAAAAATCCCCGATGGCATCGGGAAGCTGACGAATGAATTCATCGCGGCTGATCTGGACCTCGCGGATCAAGACTCCTGACATGTTGTCCTCCTTCGGGCGTTATTGCACTCAAGGATTGCTAACCGGCGGGATCGCTCAATCGTTCCAAGACCTGCTCTGCGATTGACTTCGCCGGCCGCAGGGGCGAAAAGCGCGCGTAACCCTCCAGCCGGGCGGCAACGTGCCGAACTCCGTATCGCCGCGCACCACCCAATCGCCCCATCAATGAATGGAATGCCGCGAATGAGCCACGCCGATCTCATCAAGACAATCGAGGATGCCTTCGAAGCGCGAGACAGCGTCACGACCTCAACCAAAGGTCCGGTTCGCGATGCGGTCGAGAACGCACTCAACCTGATGGACGGCGGGCAGATCCGTGTCGCGGAAAAGGGCGCCGACGGCAATTGGGTCGTCAACCAGTGGGCGAAAAAGGCCGTGCTTCTGTCGTTCCGGCTGAACGACAACGAAGTCATCCCGTTTCAGAAGAGCGGCACGTTCGCCAGCCGCGTGCACGGCTGGGATAAGGTTCCCCTGAAGTACGGCGACTGGCTCGCGGATCAATTCAAGGAAGCCGGTTTTCGCGCGGTGCCCGGGGCCATCGTCCGCCACTCCGCCTATATCGCGCCGGGCGTCGTGCTGATGCCGTCGTTCGTCAACCTCGGGGCCTATGTCGGCAGCGGAACCATGGTCGATACATGGGCAACGGTCGGATCGTGCGCACAGATCGGCAAAAACTGCCATATCTCCGGTGGCGCCGGCATCGGCGGCGTGCTTGAGCCGCTGCAGGCCGGTCCGGTCATCATCGAGGACAACTGCTTCATCGGCGCGCGCGCGGAAGTCGCCGAGGGCGTCGTGGTCGGTGAAGGATCGGTGCTGTCGATGGGCGTGTACCTTGGTGCATCGACGAAGATCATCGACCGTGCGACCGGCGAAGTGCACATGGGGCGCGTGCCGCCGTTTTCGGTCGTCGTTTCAGGAACGATGCCGGGCAAGCCGCTGCCGGACGGAACGCCAGGGCCTGGACTTTATTGCGCCGTGATCGTGAAGACCGTCGACGCGAAAACGCGCTCGAAAACCGGCATCAACGAGTTGCTTCGCGACTAGTGGCCTGTCTCGCCTAGTGGCCTGTCTCGCCTAAATCGTTGTGCTGGCCGCAATCGCTGACGATTTAGGCGAGACATAAAGGCCACTAGGTAAATCAATGGTTTAGTGTGGCGTTCAGCGCGCCTCAATTGACAAATCCTGTGCGGCACCAACAGGTCAATTAAGGCGCGGGGCCACACTAGTGTTCCGACTCTGACATATGGTTCCCTGCCGGGAACCTGAATGTCAGCCCGGAACACTCAGCCCAGAAGACTAGGCAACCTTTTGATTGTGTTCTGGATTCACAAACATTTGA
>Ga0180009_10002297_pt1 | contig 22582 bp, 20 predicted proteins | sample OS_PC_MetaG_FD_123537 | JGI IMG/M metagenome (GOLD analysis project Ga0180009, IMG submission 123537) | Groundwater microbial communities from the Aspo Hard Rock Laboratory (HRL) deep subsurface site, Sweden - OS_PC_MetaG | ecosystem: Environmental > Aquatic > Deep subsurface > Groundwater...
ATGGGTGATCATTCTCCACTGGGCCTCATGGCTGATATAATAGTCCAGAAAATAATCAATAGCGGTTTTAACAACATTTTCATTGGGTTTGCGGATCTTGTTTTCAAGCTCCTTAATAAACAAACCCGCATCATGATATGCGATCAGGGCATATAATTCCTCCTGGCTTTTAAAATAGGTGTAAATGGAAGACTTGCCGATTCCTGCAGAATTTGCAATCTCAGCCATGCTGACCCTGTCATAGGTTTTTTCTCCAAACACCTGTCTTGCTGCCTCAATAATGAGCGCCTGTCTCGATTCCCGTTCTTTTTCCTTGAGCTTGAGTAATGTATTTTTTTTTGTCATGCCTGCCTCATGTGTTTTAAAATTATTTATGCCAAACTAACATAAATTAAAAAATCAGGCAAGCGATGGTTGACATATCGACCGACGTTCGGTATAAAAACCGATAGACAAAGATTCGTTTGGTGTTTTTCGATTGATTGATTCAGCTATTATTTATAGGTGAAAAGGTTGAAAGTCATCGACAAAAAGATGACCTTACAGGGGGAAAATAATATGAAAGAAATTGAGTTGTTTCATGAGGCTGTTCAAAATGTTTCTGCCGTTGCATCAGAAATCAAAGAAAAACAAAAAAAGATTATCGGATACCTGTGCTCCTATGCACCCGAAGAACTGATCTTTGCTGCAGGATATCATCCCATGCGGCTGTTTTCTTCCAAATCAGATATTGTTCTGGCCCAAAGCCATCTCCAGTCCTATTGCTGTTCCCTTGTCAGGGGGGTTCTTGAAGACGGTCTTTCAGGACGGCTTGATTTCCTTGACGGTACCGTGTTTCCCCATACCTGTGATTCCATCATGAGATTGAGTGACATCTGGCGCATGAATACAAAATATGAGTTTTTTGCAGATGTAATCCTTCCTGCCAAATTAAACACCCAGAGTGCAAAAACATATATGGTTGATGTGTTGACCAGATTCAAAAAAGACCTGGAAACCGCTTGCAAAAAAAAAATCACAGATGCAAAGCTTCAAGAATCCATTAAACTATTCAATTTGATCCGCGAAACTCTATCCAAAATTTATAATCTTAATTCCAGTAACCCCGGGTTAATAAAAGGCAGTGACCTATATGCCGTTGTAAAAGGGTCCATGATAATGAATCGAGAAGTTGTGGCTGATCTTTTACCCTTTATTCTGGCCAATCTTGAAAAAACAGCCCCCCCTGCAAACACTGGCAAACGCATTGTTTTATCCGGCTCTATCTGTGATTCCCCTGATATATATACACAGATTGAAGCAGCCGGCGGTGTGATTGTTGGAGATGATCTTTGCACCGGCCAGCGATGGTTTGAAGGCAGGATTTTGGAAGATAAAAACCCCATAACTGCCATTGCTGCAAGATACATGGAACGTATGTCCTGCCCGGCAAAACATGTAAGCCTTACAGCCCGCGGTGAAAATATTGTATCCCTTGCCAGAAAAAATACGGCAGACGGGGTGATTTTCATGCTGTTAAAATTCTGCGATCCCCATGCCTTTGATTATCCATACCTAAAAGAGTTTCTTGATAAACAGGGCATTAAAAACATGCTGATAGAAATGGACGACCAGCAGCAAAATCTTGGACAATTATCCACCCGAATTGAAACATTTATCCACATGATATAAAAAAGGATTTTTCCATATGCCAGACATACTTTTTGAAAAAAGAAAAATAAAATCAGCCAAAAAAATGCGGGAGATAATGACCACCTATTATCTTGAGGCCATGACGGCCTCACAGAACAACAAAAAGGTGGCCTGGATCACCTCTGGCGGCCCGGTGGAACCTCTGGTGGCCATGGACATCATCCCTGTTTATCCTGAAAACCACGGCGCCATGATCGGATCATCCAAAATGGGGGAAGATCTTTGCATCAAAGCTGAAGATATGGGATACAGTTCTGATCTTTGCTCCTATGCAAGGGCCGACATTTCCTGTTCAATTGTCAAGGGCGGGCCCATTGGCGGATTGCCCAAACCCGACATGCTGATCTGCTGCAATAATATCTGCGGTACTGTTTTAAAATGGTATGAAGTCCAGGCACGCTTCTATAACGTCCCCCTGTTTATCCTGGATACCCCCATCTGCCATACAAGATACTCTGATGAAATCGCAAAATATGTCAGAACCCAGATGGATGAATATATTCTATTTCTTGAAACCGTCACCAAAAGAAAATTTGACCATGATAAAATGGCCATAGTCGGCAAGCTTGCTTTTGAGGGGCAACTTCTCTGGCAGAAAGTTCTCAACACCACTGCCCACAAGCCCTCTCCCATGTCAGCCTTTGATGCCTTCTTTTTTCTGGCCCTGATTGTCACCTTGCGGGGCACTCAGATTGCCGTTGATTTTTATAAGGAACTGATTGATGAGATGGAGCAGCGGATAAAAGACGGTATCAGCAGTGTCCCCAATGAAAAATACAGGCTTTTATGGGATAATCTGCCGGTCTGGTATCAGCTCAAGTGGCTGTCCGGCAAATTTTCAGATCACAATGCCTGTCTTGTGGCAGACACTTACACCTCTGCCTGGTGCAGTGCCATAAAATATATTGATGAACATCATTTCTTAGATTCCCTTGCCCAGGCCTACACCAGGATCTACCTGAACATCGGCGTTGACCAGATGGCAGATCAGGTGCTTGACATGATCAGATTTTATGATGTAAACGGGTTTGTCATGCACTCCAACCGTTCCTGCAAGCCCTACTCTTTCGGACAGATGGATATCATGAAAATCGTCCGGGAAAAAGCAGGCATACCGGTTCTCATGATAGAGGCAGACATGGTGGACCCTAGAAATTTCTCTCAATCCCAGATTGAGACCCGCATTGATGCATTTATGGAAATCATAAAACAAAGGAACAACTGATATGAATTTTGATCTGAAAGACAAGGGAGGTGCAACCGCCATATGATTTACGCAGGTATTGATATCGGTTCAATCACGGCAAAGGCCGCCCTGATAAGGAACAATCAGCTGATCGGCACCCATGTTATCCTCTCCGGTTATAACCCTTTAACAGCAGGTATCAAGGTCTTTGAGGAATTACTGGAAAAACTCAAGCTGTCAAAGCCAGCCATAACCGCCATTGTTTCAACCGGCTATGGCCGTAACAGCGTTGATTTTGCAGACAAGGCCATGACGGAAATCCTCTGCCATGGTATCGGGGCCCATTTTATAAATCCATATATCCGGGGAATCATTGATGTTGGTGGTCAGGACAGCAAAACCATCCTTCTGGATACCAACGGTCAGGTGGAGGACTTTGCCATGAACGACAAATGTGCGGCAGGTACCGGCCGGTTTCTTGAAGTCATGGCCAGGGCCCTGGAAGTGGAATTAAACCAATTGGGAGATTTCAGCCTTAAAGCCGACAAACCGTCAAAAATCAGCAGTATCTGCACTGTATTTGCAGAATCAGAAGTCATTTCCATGATTGCAAGACAAGAAAGCCGCGAAAACATTATAGCCGGCATTCATGAATCCGCCGCAGCCCGTATCGCCATCCTTGCCGCTAAAATTAAAATCAAACAACCTGTCATGATGACCGGTGGTGCCGCAAAAAACAAGGGTTTGGTTGCCGCCCTTGAAAAACGACTTGGATTTGAACTCATTGTAGGAAATTTAGCCCAGGAAAACGGGGCTGTTGGTGCTGCCGTGCTTGCGTCAAGGCTTTAATAAAAGTTTATCGTCCCTATTACGTCAAGTCTCAAATTATATGCCCACATTAATTGCTTTTTTTTAAAATTTGTTTACAGGTATTTGAAATGCTGATACGGAATTCTTAGTTCAGATTTTTTTAATTTTTCTGGTCGGATAACATTCCAAAATACGTTATATCCAGGTCAGCACAATTATTGGTTATGCACTATGAGGAAACCATATGAGAATACAGCAAGTTATACTAATAATCGTTTTATTACTAAACGCTTCATTTTCTATATGTTTCTCGAAAGATAATTCTGTTTATAATATTAAATTTTTATCGGGCAAAAATAAACTGCCCGCCAAAATAATTCTATTAGATAATCATTTAAAGACACAAAATCGTATTTTTTTTCTTAATAGGAAATATGGAGAAGCGTACTGTCAAATAGTTGAATATGATTTGAAAGAAGAAAAAGTCATTAAAACTCTTTATGATTCAGAAAATAATTTACCAATCAGGGAGTATTCTTTTGATAACCGAAATATAGCATGGTCTGTTATTAATATAGAAGGCGAGAACTATTCAGCGGACATATACGTCTATGATAATCACAGCAAAAACACCTGGATGATGAAAAAAGATATTCCCTGTGGAGAAGAGAACTTTGGATTGGTACCAATTAGCTTAAAAGTCAATAATGGTAGAATTGTGTGGATTGAGCATAGTATCAATGAAAAAAAAAGTTGCATTAAGCAATTTCATCTTCAAAACAATCAGGAATTGATAGTCCAAACTTTTGATTTTCTGCCTGAAGCGGAGCATATCAAATTTTCGTCCTTTTTCTTAGAATTGAAAGGCAACATGCTTTTTTTCGATAAAAGAGAATCTGAAAATCGAATTTTCATTGTACGTTGGGATGTTGGAAGTAACCAACAAGTAGATCAGTGGAAAGTAAAAGAAGATATAGTTCTTCATTATAAGAACATACAACAACAGTGTAATATATACTGTTCAACTGAATACTTCAGGGGAAATTGTTGAACACTATTATAGCGAAATTTATGATCTAAACTCTATGGAAATAACACAACAAAAATATGTAATTGATAGTTTTCAAAATAAAGATTATCGAGCCACGCTTAGTTATGATAAAGAGGGGGGCTCGAATGTGGTGGATTTCAAACTATATTCTGAAAAAAAATGAGCTAAAGGTGTACATAACATTAATGCGGTAGACCGCAAGGGGCTGTTGCGCCGGTCAGTTCCATGATTAAAAATGATAAAAGGTGAAATAAAATTGAGAAATGAGTATGGGACCTTTGTTTGATTAAAGAATAAAATAGGTATGTTATAATGGTAGCTCAGAAAATTTTGCTCGATAATGCAACATTGAATCAATCTGTTCGAATTTTGGGTGGTGAGTTAGTTGGTCAAATTGATGATGAAATTTTTTCAACAAGTCTGAATACGCTAATCAGCACAATAGTACTCTACAACGATATTTATGCCTTTAAAACTAATATTCACCCATTATGGGTGAAATCAAAATTTTATGAAAAACTAAAAGAAATTATCAAGCCAATTACATTAGGTAAAAATGAACTTTCTGATTTAGCACAATACGCATTTGCAAAAAGCTATTTCTTTGTTGATTCTCTCACTGGCAATTTTTATGTAGATGAAACACTGAAAAACGCAATTAAACAATTAAAGCGGAAAAACATTGTTTTTGAAAATACCCTGAAAAATACCGGGGCTGACAGCAATCTTTTCGATAGCACAGAAATCAGGCACACCAAGATTCATGCTAACTATTTGACTGATCTTTTCACAGCATATTGCAAACGCCGATTTGGTAATAATACTTTGTCCTATGAAAAAAGTATCGATTTTTTTATCGAGACATATGGCGTCTCTATCGAATTCGGATTGTCTTTATTATATTGGTTAGTTTATAGAACATTTTTCTACGAAATAGGTTCAATGTATTTTGTTGAACAGAAAAAAAAATACCCTCCATGCACATATTTCCCAAATCCCATTCGTGCTGAAATACATGGGGTTGAAGCGGATGTTATGAATGAGAATATTTTTCAGCTGTATAAAGATGTGATAAGGAGATTTGATGAGGATGCAGCAAGGGAATATGAGAAAAAGACAGGGCTTCGATTAGTTATTACTCCAATCCCAACTGTATTCAAAAGTGTTATACAAAACGCACACTCTTTAGAAGATGTAATTGATGCTGCTATTGATCTAAGGCAAAGTCGGGAAGCCACTAAGTTAAGGCAGCATTTAACCGATTTAAAATTAAAAGCTGCGCGAGGAGATGCGCTTATTTCCATCACAAGGAATATCGCGATTCTAAAAGATCTAGTATATTCAGAATGGGATATAGACCCTCAGAATAATAGCCATAACAATATGGTATTTACAATTAATCCATCGATTAGCATTGGGTGGTTAAAAGTTGGTATAGGGAGTCTTTCCGTTAATGCCATTTCTAAATTCCGCAAAAAAAGGCAACTTTCAGCTATCGTAAAATTCATTAGACCATTTTGCACAATCAACAGAGAAGTTCACAGCGTCGATAAGTGGTTTGAAATACCTGTTATTCAGTCAACTAAATTGAGCAAAAAACGAGATCGAATTGAGAGAATTAAACTCAACTCGGTGATAAAACACGCAGAGGCAAGATCAAAGTTAGCCAACAAAGCAGTGCCATATCAAGCGGAAGTGAGTTCCAGCAGTTTTTATGGTCTTTGGGACAGTTAAATTGAAACAAGGCAACCATATATAAAAACTTGAATCAAGTATACATTTGACTCTTACTTGAAATAATTTTCAACCATGAACATGTTACGGGTGAAACCGTAGATGTTCATGGCGGCATTGCACGGCAACGATGCCGTGCAATGCCGTGATTAAGCTTCAGCAAAGGAGATTGGCCATGTCATTCTGGGAGAAGCTCTTCGAAGGGAGCAAATCGCCGCATCCATTTCAGACGCTTGAGGGCGGTGAGCACGAACCTCCCAATCAAGTCCAACAGGGACAAGCGCACAATCATATGTTCACAACGTCTGGACGCTGAGCGCAGCCAGGGAAGCGCAGTCAAAGCTTGATTTCCAAAGGCCACGGAAATATTAAAGGGGGACCGGATGAATACAAATTCTCAAAAATTATGGAAATGGATGGCCATTCCCGTTTTTTTAGGTGGTATTTGCCAATTGATTTCTTTTGCTGCCGGCAAATACATTCTTTCCAAAGCTGCCGGCGGACAGATGCTTGGCAGACTCCTTATTCTTGGTTCATTTATCTGTTTTTTCCCCTGGCTGTTGGGAATTTGTCTCAGACAACGTAAGCAGATGAATATAATTGATTATACCGGGTTTACAGCCTTAATTGCAGGAATGATCTTCATCGGGATCTGGTTTCTCAAATCTGCATGGACTTCCTTTGAATTATGGAACAGCATGGCACTTATCCTGACTGTATGGGGGTACCTGGTGTTTGGCACTATCACCCTAAAGGCAGAGAAATTTCCTTTTTTATCAACAGCTCTCTGGATGACCGGTGGCATGATGGCGTGCGCTGGGTTGGCATACCAGTGGCCCGGACGGTTTATATTCTCCGGCATCGGGATGATTTGGTGCGGTCTTTATTTCTGGAAAGATTGTCGTCATGAAGATCCTGCTCAAATTGCAAACAAAAAAGAGCCTGCTGGCCATCGGTTTATCAGTTTGGATCTATTGAGGGGTCTGATCATCATGATCATGAGCATTGATCATGCGCGGAGTATGATTTTAAAATCGCATCCGTTTGAATGGTGGAATAGTGCTGTCCCTCAATATGGAACAGATACGGCTGGATTTTTAACAAGGGGGGTAACTCATCTGTGTGCACCAGGCTTTTTCCTGCTTATGGGAGCAGGTATGATTCTTTTTGCCCATTCAAGAAAAAAACTTGGATGGAGCAATGGGAAAGTCATGCATCAGTTAGCATTGAGAGGTGGTTTAATTGTATTGTTTGAAATATTAATTTTTGATCCAATCATTTTTGGGCAACCTTCATTTAGCAAATTTGGTGTGTTATTTGGTCTGGGTGGAAGCATGATCGCAGGTGTGTTGTTTATACGGTTAAACATGGTCACCCTCTTGATGACCGGCAGTTTAGGGGTTTTGATCACCCAGATATTGCCACCCTTTGTTCTTGAAAATAGTGGCTTAAATCATCCTGTCGCCTATCTTTTGCTGGTTCCACAGTTCCTGAGTAATTGGCTGGTGCTTTATCCGGTTTTTCCCTGGTTGAGCATTACCCTGCTTGGAATGGGACTTGGGAAAGCATTGCTGGATTACCCGGATAAAGTGATGGGGTGGGTGTTGTCAACCGGAGTGGTTTTTCTGGTTTTATTTGTTGCAGTTCGATGGATCGGTGAATTCGGTAATTTCCAGGCTGCTCAGAACGATAGCTGGATCGCTTTTTTCAATGTTGTAAAATATCCGCCAAGTCTTGTGTTTACTCTTCTGACCCTTGGTGTGAACTGTCTGTTGCTCTGTCTGTTTGATCGGTTGAAAAAAATAAATGGTGCTTGGAAAGATATCTTTGTTGTTTTTGGCCAAACTGCTTTGTATTTTTATTTTGCACACTGGTTTTTATATTCGGCAATTGGTTCAATATTTAATCTGGTGCCGGCAAATAGAGGCGTCATGTATCTTTGCTGGGCACTTGGCTTGATTCTTTTATACCCGGTCTGCAAAAACTATCAACAATTCAAGGGGAATAGATCCATCAATTCAATGTGGCGCATGGTTTAATAAAACCTGCTCCGAAAATCTAATCTCTATATAATAAATTTTCAAACTGATCATTTTACGATCCAAATTAAATAAAAAAATAAAAATTATTAAAAAAAACACTGTTTTTTTGCATTTTTAAGGGTTTTTACCGATTGACTTGGCAGTTAAAATTGATTATTTCAAGATACATTTCACACAATAAATATCATGGAAGAAATAAATTCAGGTGTGAATTTCAGAATAATTTTATCTCGGTTCAGAATCTTCGACAGGTCGATATGACAAACAGGTGATTTGAGTTTTTATTAAAATAAATTTCAGAAAAGACTTTCGATTAACGGTAATTGAAAGCCTTATATTTTTTTCAACAAAGACGGGTATCATGAAAATAATAAATCGAATATGGTTTCCAAAAGGAAATGAGTTTTTTGTATGGGGGATCTTGGCGTTACTACTGATGATCGTTAATCTGACAGCAGCAAAATTCCAATCGGAAAGGATGGGCACAATCGTAAATATGCTCTGGATAGTGCCGCTAATTATCTATTGGATCGTTTCTATCCGCAGCGCCCAAATTTGCAGGATAAATAAAAAAAGAATCAACCAGTATTTAAGTAAAACACAAAAATCAAAAACTGTAAAAAGGAATATAGGCTTATTGTTGCCACATATATCGTTATGTTTATTAAGCATCAGTTCTGATACTTACTTTTGGTATGTTTTTGGCTTTTCTTCAATAATAGGCGCTTTCTTATTGATCTCAGATTCCCATAAGGTTTTTTTTGGTTTAGGGCTGCTGTACCTTTTGCTGTATTCCCTTATCGCATGGATTTTCAAGGCAATACTGCCAATTGTGATTGTGTTGGCAGTGATACTTTTACCATTTGCCATATCAGAAATTATTATCATTAGAAGAATTCGGCAGAAGTTAAGTGTTAAACGCGTATATTTTTAATTGAATCCATACCTGGAATTAAAACAAATCAACTTTAAAAACAGCCCTATTTCACAGTTTCATTCGACTTTTTGTGACAAAAAAAGCTATACAGGAAATAAATTTTTTTTAGCCACAAGGAGAGGTTGTTTTGGGACTATGGAATAAAGTCGGGCGATTCTGGCTATTCGGCATCTTTTTATTTATTTTATTTTTTTCAACCAGTGCATGGGCCAAAAAATCTTCGGAACTGCAGACCGTTCAAGTCTTCTTTGAAAATGATCTTTTCGGAGATACGGATAAATATTATACCAATGCGGTTCAGATCACCTGGCTTTCCAATGATCTGAAGCGCTACCGGGATGACCCTCGCCTGCCGGACTGGTCCATCCCGGTCATTCGAGCCATCCCATTTTCCGGTGATCCTGAAAGTATTCATAATGTTGGGATTTTGATGGGTCAACAGATCTATACACCGTCTGATATTCAGGCAACAGCACTGATTGAAAATGACCAGCCCTATTCAGGTTTTCTGTATGGCGGGCTGGCCCTGCACAGCAAAACTCACGTCATACTGGACACACTGGAAATTGTTATGGGTGTTGTGGGTCCGGCCGCCCAGGCTGAGTTTTCCCAGAATACGGTCCATGATATCAGAAACATTCCCACGGCAAAGGGATGGGACAACCAGCTTCACAATGAACCGGCAGTTAGGTTTTCATGGCAGCGAAAATGGCGGGTGCAACATACGACTTTTTTTGATTTCCTGGAAAATGACCTGATTTCCCATGCCGGGATGACCCTGGGGAATGTGCGAATATCAGGCAATACAGGAGGTGAAATTCGATTCGGACACAATATCCCAAAGGATTTCGGGTCTGATGTGATTCATGCTGGAGCAGGGGTCAGCGCACCTGTCACCAGACGTTTGAAATCTGCAAAAAAACCTTTTGGTGCACATATTTTCGCAAGTTCTCAGGTGGAGGCGGTTCTGCATGATATATTTCTTGACGGCAACACCTGGCAGCACAGCCCCAGCGTGGATAAAAAACCGCTGGTTGCAGACCTATCTGTCGGCATTGCATTCAGCTACGACATGTTCAAACTGACCTACCGGCATCTTTTCAGGACCAAACAGTTTGACAGCCAGAAACAGGGCCAGGTCATCGGCTCCCTTACCCTGACACTCTCGTTTTAGCCTGAAGCCAGTCTTTTACAGAGCAAACCGATTCAGTTCTTTTTTCAGATTGCGCCAATCGGGTATGAATTGATCCATAAATGCTTTGAACCTGGTATTGTGTCTTCTTTCCAGCAGATGAACCATTTCATGGACAATCACATACTCAAGAAAGGGGTCGGCAAGCTTAATCAGGGCAAGGTTTAGCCAGATTCTTCCTGCAGTGGTGTTGCAGCTTCCCCAGCGGGTTTTCATTTTTCTGACGCCAAAGTCATTGACCTTCACACCTATCAGCGGCTCCCACCTGGCAATATTTATTTTAATGGATTGTTTTAGTTCTTTTCTATACCAGCCAAGAATCATTTTCTCTCGGTCGTAAACATCATTGCCACAGGGTACAATCAACTGAATACGATGCTTTTCAGTAATAAAAACCATTGGGTGTGTCTTTTGGTAAAGGACATGAAGATCATAGGATTCACCCTTAAAAAGAAGTTGTTCTCCTGTTACATATGCTTTTACAGGGTCGGGCCTTACAACTTTATTTTTTTTAACCTGTTTAAAGATCCAGTCTTTTTTGGATTCAATGGCTTTGTTCAGTGTTTCAGGATCAATGCGATCCGGCGCAGAAACCATTATTTTTTTCTTTGACGGATCAATCCTGAAATAAATATGTTTGATCTTTTTTTTTATTATTTCAAAGGAATAACTGCCGAAATCCATTTCCTCTGTTTTTAATTTCCAGATTTTATTTCCCTTACCCATATCTATTTTTGATTTTTCATTCTCTGGATCAAGGCATCAACCGATTCACCATTGGGCGCCATGGCCATGGGATTTTGTTCAACAATCTCTTCCCATGCCTTTATTCCGCCTGCCACATCATTCAAGTCATGCAGCAGAACAATCCCTTTGTTAAACCGGGCGGTTTCAAAGGAGCCGTCAATTGAAAGGGCTTTATCAAACGCTTCAATCGCCTTTTGAGGCTGATTATTTCTCCGGTACATAACCCCCAGATCCGTGATCACGCCGATTTTTCCAGGTTCAATGGCCAGGGATTTTTCATAGGCTTCAATGGCGTTTTTTACCTGATCGGAATCAAAGAAAACATTCCCCAGTTGCGTCCAGGCCTCAGCGTCTTTGGGATTTTTTTCCAAATATTGTTCCAGTTGTAAAATTTTAGCAGAAAACTCAACTGAATTATCCTGTTGCTTTCCTGCCTGGTTAGTGTTTGATGTGGCATTTGTCTGCTGCTGAACCGCTCTATCTGGGGCAAGCTTAAATGATGAATATACGGTTCCGCCAATAAATCCTATGACCAGGGCCAAAAAAACCGCACCCACCAGGGTCTGTTTTTTAACATGGTCTTTATAGTCTGTTTCTTTATTTTTCACCATAATAAATCCTTATTTAAAATTAATTGTATCCTGTAAATATCATCACGACTTAAAAAAACGCAAGGCGGTTTAAAAACCCATCACACTTAAGCTTTTGATATAATTCTTACATCCCTTTGCGGGAAGGGAATATTAATATCATTGTCTTTTAATGCAGTGAAAACCGCCAGGTTCACAGCATAGGAGGTATGGAAATACTTGACAGTGGGCACCCAGTATCGAAATCCGATATTTACTGAAGAGTCTGCAAATTCTTTAATCCCGACATTCGGATCCTTTTCACTGTTCACATCCTTGTTTTTGGACAATACGTCCTGAATAATTGAAATCGCCTTTTCAGGACTGCTGTCATAGCTGATACCGATCACCCCCTGAACAATTTTATTTTCCTGGGAATTGTGAAGAATTTCTCCAATAATGCTTTTGTTGGGGATGGTAATCATCTCACCCTCCTCATCGGTAAGAATCGTACAGGCAAGCTTGATTTCCTCTACAATTCCACTGACACCGGCCACACTGATGGTATTGCCGACAATGAAAGGCCGTGTCATGATAATCAAGAACCCTGCACTGTAATTTGACAACGGTCCTTGCAGAGCAAAGCTTGCACCAAAAGCAGCAGCGCCCAATGCGGCAACAAAGGGGGCAATGGTAATGCCGAATTTTCCCAGGGCAATGATAACGGCAAAAACAATAATCAGGATCTTTACAATGTTGGATAAAAATTTTGACAAGGTAATATCAATACTTTTTCGCTGCATCATTCCAAAAATGAGTTTGGCCACCCACCCTGCAACAACAGCACCTAAAATCAGGATAACAATAGCGCCAATAACCTGGAAACCATAACCGACGCAAAATTCAATCAAAGTGTCGATTGTTTTTTGAACAGCTGTAATTTCATCTTTCATCCATTGTCTCCTTTTTGATTATGCGATTATGAATAAGGTTATGCTTTATCATATCTGCTGTGGAGGATACAATCAAAAAGCCCTTAGCTAATTCAATGGCTAAGGGCTTTTTTATTCAAGTCAGTAAAATGACTTTTTGTGTTTAAAAAAAGATTTAATTACTCAACAGTAACATTTGTTGCGGCCGGGCCTTTTTGCCCCTGTTCAACATCAAATGTAACTCGGTCCCCTTCATTCAGGGATTTAAACCCTGTTGCATTAATACTTGTGTGATGAACAAAAATGTCTTTTCCATTATCCTGTTCAATAAATCCAAACCCTTTTGAGTCGTTAAACCATTTTACGATACCATTAGCCATACTGGCAGTCTCCTGTAATAAAAATAAATAAATAATGCAGTTTCAAACTTGAGGCTCAACACCATTTTTTTTGTGAAATATACCTTTTGAAAGAAACCTTTGCGCTTTACATAAAACAGCGCGATTTCGATGATAATATAGCATCGTAATAAAATGTCAAGCGCTAAATCTTTTGATGCGGACGGTTCAGAACAGGCCCTATAGCCTCTGTCGGCTTATTTTGGTACCGGTTTTTTCCCCAAAGGTGCAAAACAGACACCCGCCAGTCTGAAATGGGCAAACCCGAAAGGAATGCCAATAATGGTCAAGCACAGACTGATACCGGCAATAATATGGGAGATGGCAAGCCAGATTCCGGCAAGAAGAATCCACAAAAAATTGGCAAGCCCTGTTCCTGTAATCCTTTTCTCCCCCAAGGCACGGGAATCTACAAGCTCTTTTCCAAAAGGGAATGCTGCAAATCCTGCGATTCTGAATGCAGCAACCCCGAATGGAATGCCGATCACGGTAATACAGAGCAGACCGCCCAGCAGCACCCATAAAATCCAGGCCAAAAGTCCGCCGCCAAAAATGAACCAGAGGATGTTCAATATCAATGCCATTGTCTTCTCCTTTTTTTTGTACCCTTGTTTTTATATGTCAAATTCAGCCTTTTCCACAAGTTTTTCTTTTATTTAATGAATAATATACTAAAAAAGTTTCCTTATTAGAAAAAGAATTGAAAAATATTAACTTACTATAATTAAAGACTTTTCGAATGTTCATATATATTAAAATCATAGTTATTTAATATAATTAAAAAATAAAGTTGACAAATAGTAAACAAATGCTTTATTGCAATCTTATAGTGAATTTTGATCTCCTTTTGGACTTAAAAACAGGGCTGCTGAATTCAATCTCACGCTGTATTTGATGGGTATTGTAAAATATGATTTCTCTTTGAGGATTTTTTTATGCTGGATATTCAAGTTAAAAATAAATTGATTAAAATTACCGGACCTGACAGATATCTTGACCGACCAGAAGAACTGGCGTGTTACGCCTATGATGCCTTTGTAGTCGAAGCCCTTCCGGATGCTGTTATGTTTCCCAAAACCACCCGGGAAGTATCAGACATATTGAAAATTGCTTCCAAATTTAAACTACCCATCACCGGCCGTGGTGCCGGAACAAGTGTCTGTGGTGCGCCTGTTCCGATACAACACGGTATTGTGCTGTGTTTTTCAAAAATGGACACCATTATTGAAGTCAATACCCGTGACCGGTATATCGTTGTACAACCCGGCGTTGTCAATGGCGATATACAGAACGCCCTGGCACCCTTCGGGTTCTTTTATCCGCCTGATCCGGGCTCCATGAATACATCCACCATCGGCGGCAATATCGCCCAGAACGCCGGTGGCCCCAGGTGCTTGAAATATGGGGTAACTGTTGATTATGTATTGGGAATGGAAGTGGTTCTGGCTTCGGGTAAGATCATCCGGTTCGGCAGTAAAAACGTCAAGGATGTCACCGGCTACAAACTGTCTTCCCTTTTCTGCGGCTCGGAAGGCACGCTGGGGATTATCACTGAAGCGACTTTAAAGGTCCTGCCAAAACCTGAAACAGTAAAAACCCTGATGGTCACCTTTGATAATCTTGATAATACAGCGAATGCCGTAACAGATATTATTGGTTCCGGCATACTGCCGGCTGCCATGGAACTTATGGATCAAATGACCCTGAACGCCATTGAAGACAGCGCAAATCTCGGATTGAACAGGGAAGCCCAGGGATCACTTCTCATTGAAATCGACGGGGTAAAAGAAGCCTGCGAAAAAGAGATGAAAAACATTATTAAAAAGGTCAAGGAAAATGGCGCCATTCATATCCAGGAAGCCACGTCTGACAAAGAAAGGGAAAAACTCTGGGCTGCGCGGCGGTCTGCATATGGTGTTTTTGCAAAACTGGCACCGGATATTGTTTCTGAAGATGTGACCGTTCCTGTGAGCAAAGTTCCTTTAATGATACGAAAAATAGTTGAAATCACAGATAAATACAAACTCAAAGCAGGTGTTCTGGCCCATGCAGGAGACGGTAACATGCATCCCATGATTCCTGCCGACAGAGAAAATAAAGAAGAATGGCAAAGAGTTGAAAAGGCTTTTTCTGAAATATTCCAGGCTGCAGCAGAGCTTGGGGGCACATTGTCCGGCGAACACGGGATCGGACTTGCCAAATCGTCCTATCTTCACCTTGTGATGAATAAAGACACCATTGATTTCATGAAAACAATCAAACAGGCGGTTGATCCTGATTTGATTCTTAATCCGGGAAAATTTGTATGACCCAAAAAACACTTCAAAACTGTGGAAAATGCGGGCTTTGCCTGAATGTCTGCCCGGTTTATAAGCTTTTAAAAGAAGAACAGGCATCCCCACGGGCCAAACTTCAACTGATAAAATCCTATGATAATGATACGCTTGCATCCTCTCCTTTATTAAAGGAAATCATTTCAAAGTGTCTGATGTGCGGATCATGTGCAGCCATTTGCCCATCAGGAATTGATCACTATTCAAAATTCATGGAAATGAGACAGAAAATGGCCCGGTCCCAGGGGGATACACCAGCCATAAAAAGTCTGATTTATCTGCTTGCCCGGGACTACAGACTTAATTTTGGTTCAAAACTTGCCAGAACCGGACAAAAATTTTTACCAGAAAGCTTTGCCAGAAACTACAAACTGGGCAATATCCCTTTAAAAAATTTTCCAAAATTAAATCGCGTCCCATTTAGAACTGCCAATGAGACGGTGATCCTTCCTGACAAGGCGCCTGTTGGAACCGTTGTCTACTTTACCGGATGTGCAACAAACTATTTATATGACGATACAGGATCTGCCGCTATTGGAATTTTAAAACACATGGGATATTGTATTATCATTCCCAAAGACCAGACCTGCTGTTCTATCCCGCTGTTGTTTCATGGTGCCCAAGACAAGGCTTTTAAAAACATCCTCACCAATATTAAGGTGTTAAAAGACCTTGATGCAGATGCCATTCTTGTGGATTGCTCCACCTGCGGGGAAGCATTAAAAAATGAGTATCCCCGCATTATTGAAAGCCGTGGTCAAAACGATTCTGATGCAAAAAAAATTGCTGCAAAAGTTATTGATGTTCTAACGTTTATTGACCAGCAGTTTGATCGCCTTGAATTTGATTCAAGTGCCACAAAAAAGATATCGGTCACCTATCATGCCCCCTGCCATTCAAAAAATACATTTCAATCCCATATCAATGCCGAAAACCTGCTGAAAAAACTGCCGAATGTCAATTATAAACCAGCACCAGATATGGATGAATGCTGCGGCGGCGGCGGCACTTTTTTTTATGAATATCCAAAGATTGCAAAAAAAATGGTTGATAAAAAAATCAAAGCTGCAAAAGATTTGCAGGTAACACATTGGCTCACGGATTGCCCGGTCTGCAGGCTGAACCTTGCCGGCAACCTGACAATAAACGATAGGATGCAGGTCCTGCATCCTGTAACTCTTATTTATTCGGCATTGAAATCCATATGAAGATTAAATTAGAAAAAGGTCAAACCTTCATTAATATCAAAATCCCTGATGATAGCGTTTTTGATATCCTTATGGGTAAAGATGTCCCTGGAATCGGTCATGACAAAATCAAACAGATCATCTCAAAGGGAATAAAAACCCATAGCCCGGAAGGTATCCAGGATAAAAAAATTGTTGTCATCATCCCGGATAACACAAGACTCTGGGCAAGGGGTGATATTTTCGTACCTCAAATTGTAAAAACACTTTTTGATTTAGGCGTAAAAAAAGACAACGTCAAGATTATCATAGCGCTGGGAACCCATGATGATATGCCGAAAGCCCAGTTTTCCCAGCTTGCCGGCACCTTTTGCCTCCAGAACGTTGACATCCTGAATTCTGCAAATAAAAACCAGGACCGACTGGTGTATATCGGTCAAACCTATAAAAAAACTTCGCTTTATATTACCAAAGAGGCAGTAGACGCTGACCATATTATTATTTTCGGCGGTATCCTCCACCATATGGCAGCCGGATTCGGCGGGGGAAGAAAATATATATTGCCGGGAATCGCAGGGTATGACTCTATCCAGCAGAACCACTCTCTTGCCATGAGAAAGGACGGATCACCCCACCCCATGGTGAGACAGGCAAAACTCTGGGGAAATCCCATCAATGAGGACATCAACGAGGCGGCAGATCTGTTTTTAAAACATAAAACCTGCACCTATGTTGCCATTGCTGCAAATGGGATGGGGGATATTTTCCACGTTGATGTGGGCCCTTTGCATCCTACGTTTATGAACGGCTGTAAAAAACTTGATCAGGCCTGTTGCATAAAGGTTGCCCAAAAAGGTGATTTTGCCCTGATTTCAGCAGGAGGTCATAGAACGGACCAACAATTATACCAGGCCACCAAAGCACTTTTTAATGCCGTCAGTATTGTCAAAGAGGGGGGAAGCCTTCTCTTTGTTGCAGGGTGCTCACAAGGGGTTGGAAACAAAACCTTTTCATCGGTTCTAAAAAACTTTAAGAATGACCCCAAAACCATTGGCAAACAACTGGTACAAGATTTTAACATGCCCGCTTATGTGGCCTTCAGGGTAATTGATGTGCTGAACCGGTTTGATGTGACCCTGATGTCGGATTTTCTGGAACCTGAGACCAGAGAACTGGGATTCAACTATACAAATGATATTGACGGATACATTAACCGATTAAACGGAAAAGGCTATATTATACCATTTGCTGAAAATATCCTGCCTGTTTTAAACACACCATAACAGGCAAAGCTTTATAACGAAAGGAAACGGATAGGATAAAAATAGTCCCATTTAACTAACTTTAAAGGAGGCATTATGGAAAACGACAACAACAGGCGTAAGTTTATCAAAAATGTAGGGATTGGGGCTGCAGCTATAGGCACAGCTGGTCTTGCTGGTGTTTTGAGCTCATGTAAAGGCCAAAAACAAGAACAAAAAGCCATAACAACATCGTCAAAAATTCAATGGCAGGCCACATCTTTCTGGAATCCAAAGGTAAAAATCATGTTCGACATGGTAAAGGTTTTTTGCCAGGATGTTAAAGAAATGACCGACGGCCAGTTTGAGATCAAACTCTATGGCGGTGGTGAACTTGTACCCCCGCCGGGTGCGTTTGATGCCGTATCCAAGGGAACCGTGCAAATGGGAACAGGATCTCCGTACTTCTGGGCAGGCAAATCAACAGCCTTTAACTGGTTTGGTTCCATTCCCTTTGGAATGAATGCACAGTCAATCAATTCCTGGTTCTATGAAGGCAATGGTCAGACATTGATGAATGAATTGTATGACAAGTTTGATCTTGTCCCTAGAATTATTGGGAATTCAGGCGTTCAGATGGGGGGCTGGTATGCAAAAAAAATCAATTCCCTTGAAGATTTCAATGGATTGAAAATGCGGATCGGCAGTATCGCCGGCAAGGTGCTTTCCAAGGTAGGTGTAACAACCGTATTTGTACCGCCGGGTGAAATCTTCCCGGCCCTGGAAAGAGGGGTTGTGGATGCTGCTGAATTTGTCGGACCGGTTCATGATATCCTGCTCGGGCTTTATAAGGTTGCCAAATATTACTACACCCCGGGATGGCATGAGCCAGGACCTACCCTGGATATTTTCTTTAATAAAAAAGCGTATAATGATCTGCCGAAACATTTTCAGAAAATCCTTGATATTGCAGCAGGCAATATCAATATCAGAACCCTTGCCGCATTTGATGCACAAAGCGGCGCAGCCTTAGATACACTTGTAAAAGAACACAATGTAGATGTCCAAGTCTATCCTGAGGATGTTATGAAAAAATTAAAGGAAATCTCAAAAGACGTGATTGAGGAAGAAGCCCAGAAAGATCCCTTTGCCTTGAAGGTACATGAAGATTATAAGGCTTTCCAGGCAAAAACAGCTGTCTGGGGCAATATGAGTGAAAAAGTTTACTGGAATACAATGGCTTAAATTTATGGAAACCATTAAAAAAGCAGTTCTTTTCAGTGATAAAATCAATGAATGGATTGGCAGTTACATTGTCACATCTGCAGTATTTTTCTTTATCCTGGTCATCTTTTCAAATGTAATCCTGCGGTATGTGTTTAATACCAGTTTTGTGTTTATGTCTGAACTGGAATGGCATGTGTTTGCCTTTATTTTCCTTATGGGTGCAGGCTTTACCCTGCTGCATGACGGACATGTCCGTGTGGATATTTTTTATTCACTGATGGACAGAAAAAAACAGGCCTGGATCAACTTTTTGGGTGTCCTGATTTTTTTAATTCCATCCTGCTATATTGTTTTGACCACAACCGTTCCATGGGTAATTGTCGCCTATAAAATAGGAGAAGTGTCCATAGATCCCGGCGGCATTCCTGCAAGGTTTTTACTGAAAGCGACATTGCCCGTCGGTTATTTTTTAATGTTGCTTCAAGGGCTCTTGCTGGCTGTAAAAAGTGTGTTCATACTTTTAGGCAAACCCTTGGACAATTCATAATTTTGTCACTGACTGGAAGGTAACATGCTGATTGAATATTTACCGTTTTGGATTGCCGATTACCTGGCTGCCTGGCTTTTTCTGGTATTGACCATTGCGTTAATGGGAGGATTCCCCGTCACCTTTACCATGATGGGGACCTCCTTTCTTTTTGGTCTGATCGGGTTACATCCCGGTTTCTTTGACCTGTTGCCCTTAAGAATGTGGGGCATAATGAACAATACCATGTTAATGGCGGTTCCCTTGTTTATTTTTATGGGCCTGGCCCTTGAAAAGTCAGGGCTTGCAAAGGAACTGCTGGAAACAATGGAAGAGCTTTTCCGGAATGTGAGGGGCGGACTTGCCATTTCAGTTGTCATGGTCGGGGCATTATTGGGCGCTTCCACCGGTATTGTCGGGGCAACGGTGGTTACCATGGGATTGATGTCTTTGCCGACCATGCTCAAGCACAATTATTCAAAATCCTTTGCTTCAGGCACGGTTGCAGCCTCGGGAACTTTGGGCCAGATTATCCCCCCCAGCATTGTTTTGCTGCTGCTGGGCCCTGTGATGGAGGTGCCCATAGGCGATATGTTTATCGGTGCTGTTATACCGGGGATGATTTTGGTTGTTCTATATTGTTTGTTTATATGGCTGTCTACCTTTTTTGGAACAAAGCATGTTCCGGCTGCCCATAAAAAAGGCGCTACCTTTGATAAAGCATTTATTTTTAAAATTTTCAAAGCACTTTTGCCGCCTTTGTTTCTCATCCTTGCCGTACTCGGAACTATCTTTGCCGGGATTGCCACACCAACAGAGTCAGGCGCCATGGGAGCCGTGGGTGCCGTCATCCTGACAGTGATGAATAAAAAACTGTCCGTTGGATTATTGCATGAGGTGGCAAAAGGAACCATTAAAATGACCTGCATGGTGTTTATCATCATCATGGGGGCCACATGTTTTGCCCTTGTTTTCCGCGGACTTGGCGGGGATGATCTTCTCAGGGCATTTATTGACAGCCTGCATCTTTCCGGGTGGCAGCTGGTGACCATGGTCATGATTTTTATCTTTATTTTAGGATTCTTCCTTGATTTTATAGAAATCACCTATATCCACATCCCGATCATAGCACCCATTGTCGTTGATTACGGGTATGACCCTCTCTGGTTCGGCATCCTGTTTGCCGTGAACCTGCAAACCTCTTTTATGACGCCTCCTTTTGGTCCATCTTTATTTTACTTAAAAGGTGTCTGCCCGCCGGAAATCAAAACAATTGATGTGTATAAGGGCATTATCCCTTTTGTGATTCTGCAGCTTATCGGATTGATTATTATTGCCGTCTGGCCAAGCCTTGTTACCTGGCTTCCGAAAATTGTTTACGGCAATTAAGGCGCTTGGTGAAAAAAAATAAAATGAATGGAGCAATTCCCGGGAGGCCAGGAAATTATGATTAAAAATTATAGAAAAGAATACCAACATGGATGAAAAAATAATCTGTAAAAATATTAAAAAACTTCGCAAGCAAAATCATTTTACCCTGGAAAAACTAGCAACCCTGACCGGTCTGACAAAAGGATATCTGTCAAAGGTGGAACGAAGTGAAAAAGCACCGCCCTACTCCACCTTGAATAAAATTGCAGGTGCCCTGGGCATTGAAGTGACCAGTATCTTCGGGAAAAACAGTGAACCGTTAAATGACATCAGAATCAGTTTTCAAAAAAAAGATGAGGGCACGATCATTAAAGCCACCTCTCAGCTTTCAGGCTATGATTATGAAGTCCTTGGCGCAAGCAAACCCGGCAAAAACATGGAGCCGTTTATCATCTATTCTCCCTGGGAGATCACAAAAATGTACTCCCACGAAGGCGAAGAATTCATGTATGTCATGGAAGGACGGCTTGAATTTTTATATGGAGATAAAACCTATATTATGGAAAAAGGGGACAATGTCTACTTTGATTCGTGCATTCCCCATTCCGGTAAAAGTCTTGGAGACAAAAAAGCGGTGCTTTTGGTGGTCATTTATTTTTATAAGAGAAATCGTCAATAGTTCTTTAGCATTAATGATGACAATTTTCACAGCCACAAGTTGATGCCAGCTCAGATTTATAGTCTGCCGTTGCCAAAGACCACCACTTTTCATCTAAAACTGTATTTACAAAAGGAGATATATGGTTGTTGGGCAAATGGCCGTGGATAAATTTCTGATCAAAAACAACTTCATGCTCTAATTCTTTAAACCGCTGTTCAAATAATTTTTCTCCTCTTGCAGTGGTTTTTTCCCTATTATCAGAAAACAAAACATTCAAAGAATAAATATGGGTGTCATCCGTATCAATGCAGTGTGTTTTTTTTGATGAATTACACACATATTTAAACCCTGGACTGCGCGTTAACAACACCCGTACAGGCTTTGTTCTGCTGTAAAAAGAATATAAACAAAGCAGGCTGCTGAAAAGGGGATACCCTAGGTCATACCCTGGGACATTCCTTGCTTTTTTCCCAGCTATATAGTGTTTTTCTTTATTGATTTGAGGATATGCCTCACACATTCCCTGATCATAGCAGATCTGCATGGAATCAAGGGCCTCGAATGTAAAGAGCGCCAGGTTATCTTTTGGATCCATGGTTAATTCAAGGGCCGCGACATTAAACAGAGAGTCCGGTATCCTGTCTTTTGTCTCAAACTTTGGTGTATGGGTATGGTCGAAAAGATTACTTTGGACAAACGCCTGTTCTTCAAAGGAAAAATTGGCAAAGACCTTTCCTTTGGTATCG
>Ga0180009_10002298_pt1 | contig 22581 bp, 26 predicted proteins | sample OS_PC_MetaG_FD_123537 | JGI IMG/M metagenome (GOLD analysis project Ga0180009, IMG submission 123537) | Groundwater microbial communities from the Aspo Hard Rock Laboratory (HRL) deep subsurface site, Sweden - OS_PC_MetaG | ecosystem: Environmental > Aquatic > Deep subsurface > Groundwater...
ATATTGTGCCGTACTACGATGGTCAACGCATTATTATTGGCCCCGAATAGCCAGTACAGACTTTCTCACTCCGCTATCACCGCATTATTATTTTGAACCTTTGTCTATTGACAACGGCTTAAATAGGTTTATAATATAACTCATCTTATGCGACGTAATAAGGAGTGAATCGAAATGAGGTTGAAAAAACAGGTAGCCATAGTAACCGGAGCCGGCCAGGGAATCGGGCGGGCCATTGCCCTCACGCTGGCCAGAGAAGGCGCCACGGTTGTAGTAAATGACATTGACCTGGAAAAAGCGGAGAAGGTAGCTGAGGAAATCGGTGCCCAGGGAGGTCAGGCATTACCGGTACAGGCTGACGTATCTAAAGCCAAAGATGTAGATATACTCGTTAAAAAGACGCTTGATAGTTATAAAAGGGTAGACATACTCGTAAACAATGCCGGTGTGGCTAAAATGACGCGATTGCTGGAGCTGACTGAGGCCGAGTGGGACAGAACCATGAACATCAACATTAAAGGGCAGTTCTTATGCAGCAAGGCGGTTATTGCGCAGATGATAAAGCAGAAAAGGGGGAAGATTGTCAATATTGCTTCACTGGCCGCCCACATCGGTGCACCGGGACTGGCAGCATACGGGGCCAGCAAGGGAGGCGTTGTCCAGCTCACCAAGGCCTTGGCTGTGGAGCTGGGGAAATACAATATTATGGTAAATGCGGTCAGCCCTGGCCTGACCATGACCGAGCTGATTAAGTCGGCGGTCAAAGACCGTCCTGACTTCATCGAAGGTATGGATAGAATACCTTTAAGAAGGGCGGCAGAACCAGAGGATATCGCCAATGCTGTCCTGTTCCTCGCTTCTTCAGAATCAGATTACATCACAGGACAGGTACTAATTGTCGATGGTGGATTGATGGCCATCCATCCCCGCATGGTCAAGCCAACGGACTAGCGTATTCAATAGCTATTGCCCAGCAGACGGACGTTACCCAACCTCACGTTCCTCAGTCCCGACTCTTTCGCCACTGTAGCTATAATCCACCTTTTTTACTAATTAATAAATCACCCATTAGAGTATGGGGAATCATAAGAATGGGTGATTTACTATCGACACTTCAGGTATTAAACTAAATACATATGCTTAATGGAAATAATGTGAGGTAGTCGGGTGGCATGAGAGTTCTTTTTATTCACGTACCGCGTGTGGTGTTTATCGTCATTATTTCCCTCTTCTTTTTAATACTGGGGAAGAGCTATTTCACATTCGCCCAGGCAGAAAACGGCATGGAGTTCAGCTTTTTGAATTCAAAGATGTTAATTGCTGAATCGCCAGCCCTATCTTCAAGTCTGATAGAAGCAGTTCAAGATATCTCGGCACGCTATGAGCATAACATCATAACGTCCACCCTCCAATCAATGAGGGTAATCGAGGGAGTGAAAGCGGTTCCAGCCGTTACCCTGGCCACAAATGATATGGCGAATTTTCCCTCAGCAGAGCACAGCCTTTATCCTCACTATCTCACCAAGAGATATAGCCAGTTTAAATATACTGTTGACCGCGATGGTATCGTCGGCATCGATACTGCCTCCCCCACAATAGTCTGCGACCTTGAACAAATCGAAGACTGCCTAAAATACATCGAATAGCGCAATTCCCAGATTCATTGTACACATAAGATTTTCCATTCGTTTCCGATTCGATAATTAATTTTTTCTTCTGCCCGTCTCCATCTATTAAATTTTCTCACGCACCATTATTGATACTTGACGCTTTACGTACTAAAATGGTTGCGGTATACCAATTTCGATGAAAGAAAGAGAGGTAGTTCCATGATGAATAAAGTGAACACTTTCCTGTCGCCAAACAAGGTCATATTCGGGAACGGTACCGTCAGCCAGGTGGGAAAGGAAGCAGAGCAGTTAAGCGCGAAAAAGGCGCTCATTGTTACCGATAAGGGAGTGGTGAAAGCCGACCTGCTGGCGGACGTAAAGGACTCGCTTAAAGCCCATAATATAGATTTCGATATTTTCGACCAGGTGGAGGCCGAACCGCCGGCCCGCAACGTTGATGATGGTGCCAGGATGGCGGTAGAAAACGGAGTAGACCTCGTTATCGGCGTCGGCGGGGGTAGCTCCCTGGATGTTGCCAAGGGTATTTCCATCGTGGTTAAGAACAAAGGGAAGATTCTTGATTATGCCGGACTAGAGCTGGTTCCCCTGAGAGGACTCCCCAAGATACTGATTCCGACCACGGCCGGGACTGGCAGCGAAGTCACCCGCGTGATTGTGGTCGTAGATGAGGCACAGCACCTGAAAGCGGCAGTTCACAGTAATATGAACCTGGCCGATGTTGCCATCGTCGACCCCATGCTCACGTTATCAATGCCGTCCAAGGTAACCGCCGATACCGGCGTCGATGCCCTGGTTCATGCCGTAGAATCATATGTTTCGGCGCTTGCCACGCCCTTCTCCGATGTTTTGTCCCTCGAGGCAGTTCGTCTAATTGCCGCATACCTGCCAGCGGCATATGCCAAGGCAGAAAATATTGAAGCGAGATACCATATGTCCCTGGCCGCAACCCTGGCCGGTATGGCCTTCACCAGCAGTAATGTGGGAGCGGTTCACGCGCTATCCAATATACTGGGTATCAAATATCATCTGTCCCACGGCAGAGCCAACGCGGTTATGCTGCCGTACGTCGTTGATTGCAACAAGATCGGCAGTTTAAAGAAATACGCTGCCATTGCACAGGCCATGGGGGAAAACACGGAAGGACTCACGTCTTACCAGGCAGTCGAGAAGCTCGTGGCTCATATATTCCGGCTGCTTGAAATCGTTAACATTCCGGCCAGGTTGAGCGATTACGGTATTACCAAAGCTGACATCCCGGCACTCGTGGAGGGAGGTATGAAGCTGAGCCGACTTTTCGTGCCCAACCCGAGAAATCTGACTGAAGATGATGTCAAGGACATCTATACTAAAGCGCTGTAAAACATACCGTTAAGCAAGCCCTGACACATCACCGGTTCAAATTTATTCTACCGGGAATCCATTCTTGGCATAGGCGGCCAGGTCACGGTTCCCGGGTAAGAACTTGGCACTGCCCTGCTTTCGCCTGAGCTGACCGTCTTCGATTAACACCTCGCCGCGTTGCATGGAGAAGACAGGGGCACCCATAACCTCCTTGCCCTCAAAGAGGGTGTAGTCGGCATTGCTGTGCATTTTCTCCGCGCTGAGAGTAGACGGCAGCGATGGATCGAACACGACTATATCAGCGTCGGAGCCTTCCTGGATGACGCCCTTTTTCGGATAGAGCCCGAATATCTTTGCCGGATTTTCACACATGGTCTGTACCAGACGCGGCAGAGTGATGCGTCCACCATTCACGCCATCGTGGTACACCACCTGGAGCATCGGCTCCACAGATGGCATGCCAAAGCGTGCTTCAAAGATATTGCCCGGCTTTGGCTTGGCTTCCGACCCGCTGATGAAATCCGTGGAAGCCCCACCCCACTCTTTTTGTTCCATTTTGACATTGCACGAATCGCTAGCCACGGTATCGATGGCATGGCTGGCCAGCCCCCGCCAGATCGCCTCGTTGTCCTCTTTTTCCCTCAGGGGCGGGCCTACCTTGCCCAGGGCCCCCTTCTCCAGCACAGACTGGTTGGTCAGGGACAGGTACTGCGGGCAGGTCTCGCCATAAATGCGCCTCCCCTCCTGCTTCATGCCGGTGATTATCTCGGGAATCTCACGGGCGCTCAGGTGCACATAATAGAGAGGGCAGTCAGTGAGAGCAGCATAGGTGGCCGCCTTTCGAACCGCGTCTACCTCCAGAATATTTGGCTGCGACGGCATGAAATACTCCCGGGAAACTTTGCCATCAGCAATGAACTTTTCCACGAGGTAGTCGATAGCATAGCCGTTCTCGGCGTGCACCATGGCCAAGCCGCCGTCGGCCGCCGCCACCGCCATGGCTGCCAGCATTTTATCATCGGGCATCATCATGCCCCTTTTGGGATATGTCATGAACATCTTAAAAGAGGGCACTCCTATCTTGAGCAGCTCCGGGACTTCCGCTTTGACGTCATCTTCGGCAAAGAACGCGGCATGGACGGCGAAATCGAGATAGGATATTCGCTCCCCTTCCTCAATCATCCTTTTGATGACCTCAGAGGTCTTTCCGGGTGTGCCCCACGCCGCCAGATTGCCAAAGAACGGGATTACCGTGGTAACTCCGCCATAGGCCGCCGATATGGAAAAGGTGTCCATTTTGTCGGCGTAGACGGGATGGTTGTGGACATCCAGGATGCCGGGAAGCACATACTTACCGGAAGCATCAATCGCCTTTGGTGCTTCGAGGTTTTCCCCCACCTGCTGAATTACCCCGTTTCCCACCAGAATATCCGCTCTGGTTATCCCTTTCCCACTGACGACCAGACCTCCCCTGATGACACAATCAGCTTTTGCCATTGGATTTCCTCCTGACTATTTAAAACATCGGGTAAGCGCAGTTTATTGAGCCTCGCCGCATTTGTCAAGCACCGACGAATTCTATTACCCGTAAATATATTGCAAAAGTTATCTTTGCTGTGTAGAATTGCTAGCTGTGGGCAGTTTAATGAACCTGGCCGCCTTTCTGGTCAGCAACAAGATTGAATTCGAATTCATAGAGAAAAGGGCCACCCACCACGCCGCCGAGGCGGCTGAGGCCAGCGGCATGCCTTTGAGCGAGATTGTCAAGTCCATCGTTTTCGTTGACCAGGATGCCAGACCGCTGCTGGCGGTGGTACTTGCCGATGTCGATGTGAGCCGTCACAAGCTGGAACGTTGCTCCGGTTCGAAGTCGGTGCGGCTGGCTTCCGATGTTGCTGCCAAAGCTGCCACCGGTTACCCCACTGGCGGCATACCTCCGGTGGGTCACAAAAAGAGAATACCGGTATACATTGACCAAAAGGTCATGCAATGTGATTACGTCTGGTGTGGCGGCGGCGCCCGGTCCAAACTGGTTAAGTTAAAGAGTTCTGATATCGCCCGGTTGACTGCCGCCAGGATTTGCGACCTTTCCACCGATTAGATAGCATGCCTTCCAGTTTACCTGTTCACATTGGCCAGCCGTGCCAGCTCCATTACAATATTATTACAACCACGTTCGGGATTATAGCTGAAGCTTGTAATTGCAGGCTATCTCTTATATTATTATTATTGAGTTTACATATTAACAGACAAAAGGTTATTTTTTAGAGGTGGGGGAATAACAAGTTGCGGCGGAGGAACAGTATCATGCGGTGGATACTAGGCAGGGTAGGCGGCATTAACCTGGGGCAGAAAGGCGTGATGCTGCTTGAAATCCTCGTCGGATTGGCTCTTCTCGGAATAATCGCGGTTGCCTACATCAACGGCATGACCAGTACCTTCAATGCCGTAGGTATAAGCCAGGAAAAGGTGGCCTCAGAGAGCCTGGCCAAATCACAGATAGAATACATCAAGGTTCAGGACTATATCCTGGTGGCCGACTACGACCCTGATTATCCGGCAACCAGCTACGAACTGATAACAATCCCTTCTGACTTAGCCGCAGCCGGTTATTCAGTTAATATAAGCACACCGGGAGCCGTCATCAGTGCCAATAGTAGTGCATTCGAACTGCAGAGCATAAATATAACGGTCAGACGAAATAACGAGCAGAAAATGCAGATAACAACGTATCGGCATAGTGGTTAAAGGGATGAGCAAAGGACAAAAAGGTTTTACTCTGCTCGAAATTGTGGTCGGCTCGGCCATAATGGCAGTGGTGGTAGGGGCAATTGCCGCGACCATAACCATATTGTTCCTGAACTATGGCCAGATGGCAGGGCAGAATACAGCTCTGCCTCAGGTACAGAACGCAGGCTTCTGGGTTACGCGCGATGTTCAGACATCGAGGAATGTCACCGCCACCGACCCAAACGGTTTTCCACTTTCTCTAAGATTACCGGTTGACATTAATGAGAACAATGATAACAGCGCTAATTATGTCTTCGAGGGCAGTAAGCTGAAACGCCAGCTCTATGACGCCTCGGACAACCTCATTTCAGAGACCTTTATTGCCGATTACCTGGACGCGGATAACTGCACTTTCAGTACGGTGAACGCCACCCTGGGATATTACCGGCTTACGGTAACAGCCACCCGCGAGGGAGAATCAGTCACCAGGGTATATGATGTCGGCCAGAGGTTATAGCTCACGGAATGGGCATCAGGAACTCTGGCTTTAGAACAGTACTTTAGTTTAATAGAATCGTAACGGGTTGTAATACTATTGTAATATTTTAGGCTCGTTTTTCCTTGACTGGACGGTATATAACAATTAAAATCAAAGTATCCTAAAGTAAATTAGGAGGTGGAAAAAATGAAAGCGAAATATATTCTGGTCGGTCTATTAATGGTGGCACTGGTTATGGGCGGTACGGGATACAGCGTCAGCGCTGGTCCCGGAGACAAAGTTACCGGAGGTGGTACATTTATTAACTGGACTTATCCAAACGACTATGCGCAGCCGGGAGACAAAGTATCATTTGGATTCAATGCACAAATAACAAATGGTGAAGCAAAGGGGCAATTTAATCTTGTTAACCATAATTCTGGGTTAAAGTTAAAAGGCACAATTACTGACGTTATTCCTAGTACATTAGGGGCCCAGTTAAATGGGACGCTAGAGGGTTCGGGAATAGATTTTTACGTTATTATACAAGACGGCGGTAATGGAGCTAACACGGATGTTATAAGTATCTATTTTGACGATATTAGTGGGCGCCCTGAAATTTATGGTAGTTGGTCAAAAGGAATAAAAGGTAACATACAGAAGCACAAATAATAGCTCGGCGTAATTCAAGAGCAAATATTCAGTATTGGTAGCCCGGAGTTTAATTCCGGGCTACCTTTTTCCTCTCGCAGCCAGTCAAATTCATTCTATCCGGCTCTTTAAAAATCTTCATAATCCAGCTAATGCTCTGAGGCAATTAATATGTATATAATTGCTTTGATGGCTTGAATCTTCATTAATCGGGTTGCATGTAGTATCATATTTATAGAGTGATAAAGATGTTCAGGAAGTCAGAATCCGGACAAACCATAGTAATCGCCCTTATCCTGCTGGCGGTGGGCAGTCTGCTGGTGATTCCGGTGCTGAACCATGTCTTTACCAACTTGAATTACAATCAGACAATCGAGTGCCGAACATTAAATGATTACTCAGCCGATGCTGGCGTGCAGTATGCCACCTGTAAAATATATAATAACGCTGCTGCTTATGCTGAATCAGCAGTGACGGAAAATTTTACTGCAAACGACAGAACGGTAGATGTTACTATCGAGTATATAGGTGGCGGCCTTTATTCCATAAACTCTACCGCCCACGGTGGCGGCTGCGGCAGCACCACAATCAGGTCATTTGTGAACATCAGCCACGGTTCCTTTGCTTATGCCCTGGCCGCAAAGCAGGACCTCACCATTAATAATACAAATGTGGATACACATCCTGACCAGGGCCTTGGAGCACCTATACATTCCAATATCAATATAGATATTTCGGGACCCCCGAAAGGTGAAAGAAAGATATGGGGTGATGCTTCCGCTGTAGGCACAATCACTGGCGAAGGATACGTTACCGGCAACGTCACGCAAGGCAGCGATAACTTAACTTTCCCCACCACCAATGCTGAACTGTATAAGACCATAGCCCAGGAAGGCGGCACCGTTGATAACCTCGAATTTAGTGGCGGGGGTACTTTTGATAATGTGGGACCCAAGTACGTTACCGGAAACATGATAGTAGACGCCTGGACGACGGTGGTACTGGCAGGTCCTCTATATATTGATGGCTACTTACAAGTCAACAACGGTAATATTGAAGGTAGGGAGCATATTATCTGCGAGGGGGATGTCCAGATACTTGGAGGGGGTTACGGCTCGGAAGATATTCCCGTAATCACTTCCCTTTACGGGGATATTACGTTACAAGGGCCTGTTGTAGACGCAGTCCTGTATGCTCCTAATGGTACCGTTTTATTAGAGAACCTTGAGTTATATGGCGCTGCAGGCGGTCTCCAGGTTACTGTGGATAACAGTTTAATATGGTATTCCGAAAAGCTGCATGGCCGTGCCGACCTGCCCGGCAGTGAGCTGTACCCGCTCACCTACAGCTATGATTAAGGGATAAATCATTTTACCAGCCGGTTAACCTGACTCCCTGAAATCATATCTTTTTTATCCCTAAAAGTTCATTCAATATCTTCAACGCAGCCCTTCCTCCCTCCCGGGCAAATCCTCAATTTATGCTATAATTACGTGCAGGGTTTTTCTATATGCTATATTAGTGTCCACAGTGACCTGCATACCCGTGTATGCACCTTATAAGAATCAATTATGGAGAGTAACTGTGAAAGGCGCGTTCTACCAGGGAAATAAAAGCTTCTACGTTGGTGATTCCCCTCCCCGGCCACCGGGACGCGGGGAGGTCAGACTGAATATCGCCTATGGCGGCATCTGCGGAACGGATGTCCATATCTATCTGGGGCATATGGACCACCGCACCACGCTGCCGCAGGTCATCGGCCACGAGATGTCCGGCACGGTTGCCGAAGTCGGCCAGGGCGTCGTCGATTTCAAGCTTGGCGATAAAGCGGTGGTCAGGCCGGTGGTTTCCTGCGGGCGCTGCCCGGCCTGCAAGATGGGGCACTACAACGTCTGCCATCAGATAAATGTGCTCGGCGTGGACACGCCGGGGTGTTTTCAGGGCAATTGGACGGTGCCGGCGGAAACGCTGCACCGCCTGCCTGATGACATTGACATCAAACTGGCGGCGCTGGTTGAACCGGTGGCGGTGGGCGCACATGCCGTCCGCCTCGGGCAGGTCACCGAAAATGAGCATGTGGTTGTCATTGGCGCCGGACCTATTGGCATACTGGTGGCACTGGAATCCAAACTGAAGGGAGCACATGTCTTCGTTTCTGAAATCAATCCTTTCCGTATTAACCTGGCCCGGGAATTCGGCCTGGAAGTGGTCAATCCGAAGGAGACCGACCTGCCGGCATATGTAGCTGAGAAAACCGGTGGGGCTGGAGCCGATGTTGTCTTCGAAGTAACCGGACTGGCGCCCGGCGCAGAAATGATGACCCGGCTGGCCAGAACAAGGGGACGCATTGTCATTGTCGGTATTTTTGCCGAGCCGGTACCTGTGAGCCTGGGACAATTTTTTTTGCGGGAACTCAGGCTTCGAGGAGTCAGGCTATATGAGCCGGAAGACTTTGAGACCGCAATTCCACTGGTTGCAGCCAGGGCTGTTCCCTTCGAACGATTGATTTCCGACGTGCGTCCACTGGAAAGGATACAGGATACCTTTGAGGAGATTGAACGCGGGGCCAATTTCATGAAGGTACTGCTGAAGTGCAGCGATTAGCCAAGGAGATAAAAGGAGAATGTCAATGAAAAATGCTACCAAGGAAAAGCTCAAGGCAGGCAAAACAGCTATCGGTGTCCGCATGGACTTTACCTCGCCGCACATTGCGGAAAACCTGACAGGCCTCGGTTTTGATTTCGTCTACTTCGACCTCGAACACGGGCCATCCAGCGAGGAGTCCTGCCAGGAGATGATACGGGCCGCCGAACTTGCCGGATTGACTCCCATAGTACGTGTGCCGAACAGCGACCCCGGGATTACCAATCGCTTCCTCGATTCCGGGGCCATGGGCATCATCTTTCCCCACTGCAATACCAAACAGGACGCCGAAGCCGCCGTCAGAGCAGTTAAATATCCGCCGGAAGGCGAGCGCGGCGCCGGTGGCCGCTCAATGAACCTGAGCGGCATGTCCGTCGTGGACTATATCCGGGAAGCCAACCGGGAAACCTTGGTAATCGCCATGGTCGAGGAAATGGAAGCGCTTGACAATCTAACTGAGATACTTACCGTGGAGGGCCTTGATGTACTCTGGATCGGCCGACTTGATTTCTCCATCTCCTCAGGCGTGCCGGGTAAATTGGACGACCCGAAAATTCAAGACGCTGTTAACCGCATCATCAATGAGGGGTGTGCTGCGGGCAAGGTGGTGGGGGTGGGAGCGGTCAATGCTGACCGTCCGGAACAGATAAGGGAATTCATCCAGCAGGGTGCCCGGTTCTTCAGCCTGAACACGACCAGCATATTACGGAGCGCCGCGCGCAATATACTGCAAAATCTAAGCATAAACGTCAGCTAGGCTGGTTATCGGTGGTGAAAAAAGCGCGCACGTTGGACAGATTGAAACGGGAGTGGCAGGCGCTCCTTAATACATGGAAAGGATTGCCGGAAGATGTTCTCCTTCTGCCGGGCGCCGTAGGTCACTGGTCAACCCGCGACGTCATGGCCCATATTGCCACCTGGGAAGAAGAAGCTCTGAAAGCCCTGCCTCTCATTCTGGAAGGCAAGCCGCTCCCGCGCTACATGGGCATTGATGCTTTCAACGCCAGAGAGCAGGCGCGCAAGCGACATCTGCCCCTGAAACGAGTAAAAGAGGAGCTGCTGGCCACCCATAAAAAGCTGGTTCAATTCCTGGAGAACGTCCCTGAAAGCGCCTTTGCCAGTCCTCGCTTCACCAAGCGACTTCGCCTTGATGCCATCGGCCACTACCGGGAACATGCCGCACAGATTGCCGCCTGGAGAACGGAACAGGGATATTAATATCTGAAGAGATACTCAACCTTGAAAAGCTCATAATTGAGCTCGCAGCTTTTCCGCTTTCCTCGGTGCAGCAATCCAGAAGGTAATGCCGGAAAGAGCGAAACACATCATGGCCAGAAGAAAGGCATTGTTATAGCTCCCGGTAACGTCATGGATGAAGCCACCCAGCCATGGCCCGATTACCCCACCGATGCCGAAGCCAGTCATCAGCAGCCCGGACAGGACACCAAAATTCCGGCCATGAAAGATATCCGCCAGTCCGGCATAGATGGTCGGTGCGCACAGCCCGGCACCGTAGCCAAAACACATGGCGTACAGGTAAAGAAGCCAGGGTTGCGACGTATCACGCACCGAAATCAAAGCGGTGAGCGCCCCCAGGGTCAGAATGACGGCGAGCGTCATCGTTTTCTCCCTCCCTATCCAGTCGGACAGGCCTGCGGACAGTTGTCCCACGGCCACGAAAATACCGAAGAGGGCGAAGACAGATGCCGCGAAGGTGCTGCTGTAGCCAATGTCTTCGGCAAACTTGACCTGATGGCCCAGTACCATATAGGCACCAACGCCCCAGTAAAGTGATTGGGATGCCAGCATGAACCACAACTGATATGTCCTCAATGCTTTCCGCAGTGTCCAGCCACCGGGCACAGATTTTCGGTCTTCCGTAGCACTGGCGGTAATTTCCGCCCACTGATTATCAGCGCCATAGGGCTTAAGACCTTTATTCTCCGGACGATAACGGTAGAAAAAGAAGTAAAGGGGAACGAGAACGGCAATGACAATACCGGCGATAACGAAGTACGTGTAACGCCAGCCTACCTGAACGATAACGAACTCAACAAACATGCCGTAGGTAAAGCTGAGTCCGCCACCCACCTGCGCCAGGCCCATGACCATACCCCGCCTCTTGGCAAACCAGTTGACCAGCGTCGGCCCGAGCATCGGCCAGCCGCTGAATGCCGTTCCTATGGGCATTAAAAAGCCGAATAACAGGTAAAAATGCCACAGTTCACGGGCAAAAGCGCAGCCGGCTGTGGCCAGCCCCAGCACGGTAGCGCCGATTATAATGACCCGGTTGGGCTTCCAGCGGTCGCATAGGCTGCCCGCAATCGGTGCCGTGAGACCGTATATGAGAATATTCAGAGAAAGCATGAGCGCCGTGCTGCCACGGCTCCAGCCGAACTCATCGAGAATGGGTGGGAAAAAAACGGAGAAGGAGTGACGCGTGCCGTAAACCAGAATCATGCCGATTATGGCGATGCCGACAATGACCCAGCCGTAAAAAAAGAGCGGTCTCCTGTCCACACCACCCTTTTCGGCAGACGCAGGTGTGCCTCGTTCTGAATTATCGGCAGAACCCGTTTTTTGGCGACTCAAACCCTTACTATCTCAGCCTCTATCTCTTTCTCTATGGTCACAATGCCATAGGAATCTCGGGCACGCCCCGGATTGAACATGAGCGTTCCCCGTATATACTCATTAAATGATAAATGAGAGTGCCCGAAGATGATAATGTCAATATCGCCAAACAATGGCCGCACTCTTTCCGCCATCCCCCACGGCCCCCCGGAGCCATGGGAAAGCCCGATCTGTCTCCCCGCAACCTCAATAGTCCGCTTATCGGGCAGCATCCGCTTCAGCTCGCCCGAGTCCATATTACCGTAAACTGCTTTTACCTCCCCGAGCTCCCTGAACCCCTCCAGCACCGCCCTTTCTGTAAAATCCCCTGTATGTACAATGAGGTCAACGTCCTCCATCGCGTTTAAGATTGACCACGGGATATCTTCCATAGTCTGGGCATGCGTATCTGAAATCACACCGATTTTCAATCCGCAACTCCTACTTCAGGCTTGCCGCCATTTTCCGGCCCAGCTCCCGGGCTTCTTCCAACAGGGGCAGGTTATCCTTTACCTCCCCGGGCTGGTCCGCATAGCCGCTGGTGATGAAAACCTTGTTTTCCTCAACATTGAAGTCAGCAATGAATTGCCTCAAGGTGTACAGGGTATCCTCAATACCTATCTGCTCGGCCACTATGATGATACCCACTGCTCTGGCCATGTATTTCTGGTCATGTTTGTAGAGGAAGTAATTTCGGTCGATGAACGCTTTCATCTGGGCGGACACATTGTAGTAATAAACCGGGCTTGCCAGGATAACCCCGTCTGCCTCACGGAACTTATCCAGAATCCAGCCGGCATCATCCTTCTGAGTGCAGGACTCAAGGGAAGCGCAATTATCGTGACCGAGACAGGGATTTACGGTATGCTGGCTGAGTACTATCTTCTCCGTTTCTGCCCCTAGTTTCGCCGCCTCATCAAGCGCCTGGTCAACCAGAAAATTGGTATTACCATTCAGTCTGGGACTGCCGACAATAGCCAGTATTTTCAACCTGACCTCCCTATAGTTCCCTGCGGAATGCCGATATTCCGGTGATATCCTGCCCCAGAATCAGGGTATGGATATCATCAGTACCCTCATAAGTATAAACCGACTCGATATTAGCCATATGTCTAATGGGGGAGTAATCCAGAGAGATGCCATTGGCCCCCAGCATCTCGCGCGCCAGCCGGGCGCACATGCGGGCGGTGGCAACGTTATTCTTCTTGGCCATGGAAATCTGGGCATGGCTCGCTTTGCCATCGTCCATCAGCCTGCCCAGCCGGTAAGACAGCAGCTGCGCTTTGGTAATCTCAATGAGCATGGTGACCAGCTTTTCCTGTACCAGCTGATAGGCAGCAATCGGGGCGCCAAACTGCTCCCGTTCCTTGGTGTAGTTTAATGCCGTCTCATAACAGTCCATAGCGGCGCCGATGGCACCCCAGGAGATGCCATACCGAGCCTGGTTGAGGCAGCTGAATGGTGCCCGCAGATCTTTCGCCTCCGGCAGTATACTTTCCGATGTCACCTTACAGTCGGAAAAGCCAAGCTCGCCGACATCGCTGGCCCGCATCGAGCCTTTGCGTGCCTGAAAGGTTTGAGTAAATCCCTCGGTACCCTTCTCCACAATAAAACCCCTGATGCCTTCCTCGGTCTGTGCCCAGACAACGGCGAAATCAGCCACTGACGCCTCACTTATCCACTGTTTCGTTCCGTTAATCACCCAACCGTCAGCTACTTTTTTAGCCACCGTTTCCATCGAAGCGACATCCGAGCCGCGATTCGGCTCAGTCAGGCCATAGCAGCCCACCTTTTCCCCTCGGGCAACCAGCGGCAACCATTTCTGCTTCTGCTCCTCGGAACCGTAGCGCCATATGGGGTACATCACCAGCCCCGATTCCACCGCGATGAAAGTCCTCAGGGCACTATCAACTCTTTCCACTTCCTGACACACCAGGCCGAAGGTCACATAGTTGGCGCCGGCGCACCCGTATTCCTCGGGGAAAAAAGCGCCAATCATGCCCAGCTCTCCCATCCTGGGCGCAATTACCTCCAGGTCCAGCGGTTTCTCTTCGTGGAAAGCATCGGCCACCAGCGGTTCTATTTCATTTTCGAGGAATTCCCTGACCAGCGTCCGGGTCATCTTTTCTTCCTCGGAAAGCAATTCGTCAATCTGATAATAGTCAACGCCCTGAAATTTCATTGCCACTCACCTCTTTATGCAGACTGTTTTCCCCATCTTTGCTCGAACTTTTTCTTTACCTCGGTATTGAGCAGCCACTGCGGCCACTGGCCGTTTACCATGCGGGCTATCTCTTCAAACGGCCGTTTCCTGAGCCGGCCCAGGGATTCTTCAGAGTAGTAAGCAGTGTGCGGCGTGATGATGATGTTATCCGGTTTGAGCAGTGGATGGCTCGATGGCATGCTTTCTTCCTGAATCACATCCAGCGCGGCACCGGCAATCTCTCCTCGAGTGACGGCATCGTACAGTGCTTCCTCGTCGATAAACTCACCGCGGGCGCAGTTGATGACGTAAGCTGTCGATTTCATTTTCTGGAACTGTTCCGCTCCCAGCATGTGCCTGGCATCGGAGGTGAAGGCGGCGTGCACCGAAATAAAGTCTGAATTCTCGATAAGGTACGGTAAATCAACTGCCTCCACACCGTATTCGGCAAAGACATCCTGGCCGATATACGGGTCGAAGGCGAGCACCCGCATATCAAATCCCCTGGCTTTGGGGACGAGTTTCCGGGCAATCCGTCCGAAACCAATGAGTCCCAGCGTTTGCTCTCGAATCGGGAAAATCGGGGGTAAAATATTGAACCGTATTTCACGTTTCTCATATGACTCCCATTTCCCCTCTCTCACCGCCCGGTCCAGACGCACCAGCTTGCGGGCGCAGGCGAGAATCAGGGCCATGGCATGCTCGGCAACTTCTTCACTGCAGTAAGCATCGGGATAGGAAACGCAGATGCCGTGCTCGGTTGCCGCTTCCAGGTCAATCGTCTCGTAGCCGGTGCCGATGTTGTAGACCATCCGGCACCGTGTCAGTTGTTCCATGACCTTGCCCGTAAACGGTTTTTTGAAGGTGAGGACGAAATCAGCATCCCTGGCAGCTTCTATGATTTCCTCTTCCGTCTGGCATGGACTGGTGATAAATTCCACCCCGATTCTGCGGTAGTCCGCTTCATCATGCGGAATCATCGGGTTGGCCACCACCATGACTGCTTTAAAAGCCATTTCTACCTCCGGTTATTTTTCCAGTTTCATCTTGATTGCTTCTTTGGGGCAAAAAGCCACGCAAATGCCGCAACCTTTGCAGAAATCAAGGTCGATTTCAATCTGGCCTGTTTCTTCATTCAGGGTCATGGCCAGGTCAGGACAGAGAAGTCGGCACATCCGGCACTGGTTACACTTACCGTGCTCTATAATCGGCATATGTGTTCTGCCTTCTACCGGCATGCCCGTCTATCACCTTTCACGATAATGGTCTCTAAACGGATTTCCCGCTTCCCAGCGTGAAACCCGCCTCCACCGCTTTCAAATCGAGTTCTCTGAGTTTCTCCGCTACCGTCCCGGCAACCGCCGAGCGCAGGGCGTCTTTCGTTACCAGGCCGGTAACCTCCACCGCGGCCCCCAGTATAACCATGTTGGCCACGATTTCGCTTTTAAACTCTTCGATGGCTGTCCTCGTTGCCGGAATCGGCACCTGCTTCAAGCCATCGACTTCACCGGGAGAGACGAAGTGGTCATCGTAAACAACGATGCCTCCTTCACTTCTTACCTGCCCAATGTATCTGCTATAGGCTGTCTGGTACATAGCGATTAATATATCGGCTTCAATGACGTATGGATAGCTAATTGGCTGGTCAGAGATAACCACTTCAGCACGACAGGCACCGCCTCTCGAGGCAGCGCCATAGGAGTTAGTGCCGCCCACCCATTTCCCATCATTGAAAGCGGCCTGTCCCAGAATCGTGCCGGCGAGGACAATCCCCTGGCCGCCGTAGCCACATATCAATACCTGTTTGATGCCACCCACCTATAGTTCTCCGGTGATTATTTTGTCCTTTAATTCTTCAGGAGATAGTGCTTCCGCTTTTTCCTCGGAAACACACCTGGACATCAGGTCTTTGAGCATCTCCGCCGGTTTGCCCAGTTTATTCCGGCGGCCGAACTGCACCGGACAGGGAGTTAGCGCCTCGATGAAGGTGAAGCCTTCCGTTTGCAGGGCCTTCTTGATGCCCCGTATCATCGCCATGGGCTGGGTAACGGCATAGCGGGCCACGTAGACCGCCCCGGCTGCCTTAACCAGCCGGCAGAGGTCAAAAGGTCGAAATGGATTGCCCTGATGGGTGGTCATGGTTAGAGCCCCTTCTGGTGTGGTGGCGCAAACCTGGCCGCCGGTCATGCCGTAGTTCTGGTTATTGGCACAGATGACGGTCATATCCATGTTCCGGCGCGCACCGTGAATGAGATGGTTTCCGCCGATATCGGCGAGGTCGCCATCGCCGGATATCACCATGACCTTCAATTTCGGGTTGACCATCTTGGCACCGGTGGCAAAGGCAATGGTCCGACCGTGCAGCGTATGCAGCGAATCGGCATTAAAATACGGGCTCGGTATCCAGGCGGCACAGCCTATGCCCGAGACAAACAGCATCTCATCCATATTGAGCTTGAGCTCGTCTATCGCCCTTAAGATGAGCCCCTGTAGAATCGCTTCACCGCAGCCGGGGCAGTAGGTGGTAACCCCGATTCCGGGACGCAGGTATTTCTCCAGTTCTCTGACCACTATACGAGCCCCCTCAACTGCTCCATAATCGTGTGCGGGTGGATGACTTCACCTGTGACCTGGCCGTAGGACAGCACCTCACAGGCAGCGTATTTCCTGACCTCACCGGCCACCTGACCCATATTCATTTCCGGAACAAAGATTTTTTCCACCCTGGACCCGATATCCTTAACCAATTCACCGGCAAAGGGCCAGAGCGTCTTCAGGCGCAGCACGCCGATTTTTTTGCCTTCTGCGCGCAATTGCTCCACAGCGAACAGGGCGCTTCTGGCGGTGAAGCCATAACAGATGACAGCTATTTGAGCATCGCCCAGATAATGACCATCGTACTGGATGATTTCCTGGCTTCGATTCAAGATTTTCTTGTGCAGTCTGGTCACCAGCTTGCGGTGGATTTCCGGATGGGTTATTTTCCTCACGCCCCACTCGTCATGGGTGGAGCCGGTAATGAGCAATTTCTCACCGTCACCGAAAGCGGGCATCGGCGGAATGCCGTCTTCCTCTTTTGTATCAAATGGGGGTGCGCCCGGCTTTTTCTCGCGGCTGAACAGTTCAACCTCAGCACCGACCTCTATCCGTTCGTGCAGGTGGGCGGTTGCCTCTTCGGCCATAACGAAAACAGGGACTCGAAAACGCTCGGCAAGGTTGAAGGCGCTGATGGTCTGGTCGTACAGTTCCTGCACCGACCATGGTGAAAGGGCAATGACCTGATAATCACCGTGCGAGCCCCACTTGGCCTGCATGATATCCCCGCTGCCCACCCGGGTCGCCTGGCCGGTGCTGGGGCCGGACCGCTGCGCATCAACGATAACGAGTGGCGTTTCGGTAAATACAGCGTAGCCAATCGCTTCCTGCATCAGGCTGAAACCGGGTCCGGAGGTGATGGTCATCGCCTTGGCACCCGCCCATGATGCCCCGATGCAGGAACAGATAGAGGCAATCTCATCCTCCATCTGCATAAATACCGCCCCCACTTCACCAAACCTGATGGAAAGTCGCTCCAGCGTCTCGGTAGCCGGTGTAATCGGGTAGCCAGCACAGTAGCCGCATCGCGCCGCAATAGCACCTTCGGCCACCGCCTCATCCCCGGAGAAGTAGTAGCTTCCCGGAGAAAGCATACTGTTTGCTTTTTGAATTCCCAAAAAGACGACTCCGTTATTCTCTGAAGTTATACACCGCCATAATTTTACACCAGAACTGCAGGATTTGGCTAACCCTGCTTTAATATAGCGTCGACATCTTCCTGCTGGCCAGGTCTGTCAGCGTTGTCAATTTGACACATCATTGGATGTGGATTAAATTATGGTCTAGCGCTATTGGGATAGGAGATGAACAGGTGCGTATCATCCTTATCGGTCAGGCAGCCTTTGGTGAAAAAATTTTAGAGGCATTAGTCGAGATGGGGGAGGAGATGGTCGGGGTTTACACCACCCCCGATACCCCTGGCAGAGAAAACCCGCTTAAAACACGGGCGCTTCAGCTCAACATTCCCGTCTTCCAGCCGGAAAACATGCGTGCCCCGGAAGTCTTTGAAGAATATGCCCGGTTAAAACCGGATTTAAACGTGATGGCTTTCGTTACCGATATTGTACCCGAGTCCATACTGAATTGCCCCAAGCTCGGCACCATACAGTACCACCCTTCGTTGCTGCCCAGGCACCGCGGTGGCAGCGCCATCAACTGGGCGGTCATCAACGGCGAAGCTAGGACCGGCCTCACCATCTTCTGGCCGGATAAAGGTATAGACACCGGCCCAATTCTGCTGCAGAAAGAGGTTGATATTGCCCCCGACGACACCGTGGGTTCACTCTACTTTAACAAGCTCTTCCCTATGGGCATTGAGGCAATAAAAGAAAGCATTGAACTCATTAAACAAGGTAAAACACCAAAAATTCCACAGGACGAATCGCAGGCCACCTACGAAGGTCTGTGTACACAGGTGGAAATAGACTGGAGCGAGCCGGCCCAGAAAATTTTCAACCTCATCCGCGGCACCAATCCCCAGCCCGGAGCTACAACGAGACTCGGCGATACCCAGTTCAAGGTCTTTGATTCAGAGCTGCGCACTGGCGATATAAAGGGCGCGCCGGGCGAAGTGATTGAGATTACGGAATCGGGGTTTCTGGTGGCGGCGCCGGGCGGCGCTATACTCATCAAACGAGTACAGCCTAAAGGCTCGCCAAAGATAGCCGCCGCCGACTTCATTGCCCAATCGGGTCTCGCGTTAGGTAACCGTTTGGGCGAATAGCGCTTGCCAATGCCATATCTCGGGAGTATAATGGCACGGTGATGATAAAAGGGTATTTGCTCATAAAACTTGTCCCCGGCCTGGAGTCTGATGCCCTATCACGAATTCGCGCCATTCCCGGTGTATCTGAAGTCGACCTAGTTTTCGGACATTGGGATGCCATTGCCACCACCGAAGCGAAGAGCCTTTTCGAGCTTTCCCGTATAATTATCGGTGAAATCCGCGGCATTCAGGGCGTCCAGGACACGGAGACTCTGGTGCAGGGCGAGTTGTAGTTGCTATTTTTTTTATTAATGCTATTAGGGTAGGTGAAAAATGACCGATCGTGAGCGCTTTAAGGCTATCTGCCGCGGGGAGAGGTTGGGCGATTTCATGGTCATGGACTGGTTTCACCGCTGCTGGGCAGACACGCTCGACGAATGGATTAAGCAGGGCGCACCGGAATCAATTAGAACACAGGAAGGTCTTAACGAATACTTCGGATTTGAACACCTCCATGGCCTGCAGGAAATCATTTCGGAACATAACCGCTCTGATTTAAAGGCGATTGCTTCTGCGCAGAGCCTGGGCGCTTATCACGTTACCCCGCCGGTCATGCCCGTCTTTGAAATCAAGGTTATCCGGGAAGACGAGCGCCACCGTGTGGAAACAACCTATGGTGGCTCGTTAGTTGAGGTCTCCAAAGAGCACCCCTGGCGCATGCCCAAATATCTGGACCGCCCCGTCAAGGACAGGGCCACCTGGAATGAATACAAAAAACGCCTTGACCCACACACTCCCGAACGCTGGCCCTCACCCTGGGATGAGTATGTGGAGCAAAGAAATCGTGAGGACGTCCCCACCATGCTCCTGCTGGAGGGTTTCTTCGGCGTGCTGCGTGAGTGGACCGGCCTGGAGCAGTTGCTCTACATGTTCTATGACGACCCCAAGCTGGTTGAGGATATGATGGACCAGGTGCTCTATCTTGATTTGGAAGTGGCCAAGCGGGTACTGAAGGACATGAAAATCGACTGCGTTCGTTTCTGGGAAGACATGGCCTACAAGAGCGGCCCCCTGATTTCGCCGGATATGTTCCGCAAGTTCGAGATGCCGCGCTACCGTCAGGTCACCGACTATCTCCGCAGCCAGGGGGTGGACATCCTCCACGTGGACAGCGACGGCAATATCGACGAACTGATACCTCTCTGGATGGAGGTCGGTGTCAATTTCCCGTGGCCGTTAGAGGTGGCCTCCCGGATGGACGGCGCTGTGTGGAGGAAGAAGTACGGCAAAGATATCATCCTCGGCGGCAATATCGATAAGCGGGTATTTACTAAAGGTAAGGACGCCATACACGAAGAGGTAATGTCCAAAGTGCCCTATCTTGTGGAGACCGGCGGCTACTTCCCCTGTCTCGACCACGTGGTACCACCTGACGTGCCTCTGGCAGGCTTTCGTTACTACATTAACCTGCTGAGGGAAATAGCCGGTAAGGACAAATTACCGGAATAGGCGATACCACTGAACCAGGACGGAGGCTGATACAGGTATGCCAATACTTATCACCGGAGGCATGGGTTTTATCGGCGTCGGATTGGCGCATGAGCTTGTAGCCAAAGGGCAGGATGTTATCCTGTTCGATATTGCTGTCAGGCCGGAACGCGTGGCCGATATAAAGGACAATGTCAAAATCATTCAGGGCGACCTTAAAGTCTGGCCTGAAGTGATGAATGTGGTCAAAGATAATAAGGTGGAAGATATCTTCCATCTCGGTGCCATGCTCAGTGTTCCCTCGGAGGGAAATCCCTGGGGCTCATTCCAGACCAACGTTGCCGGCATCATGTACGTACTGGAGGCCGCCCGGCTTTTCGGGGTGAAGAAGGTTATCTTTCCCAGCAGCATCGCCTCCTACGGTCTGGATACGGGTGAGGTCATTACCGACACAACCCTGCAGCGGCCGATTACTATGTACGGTGCGAGCAAGGTCTACGGCGAGCTCCTCGGCAGGTTCTACCGCCGCCGGTTCGACCTTGACTTTCGCAGCCTGCGTTACTGCGGGGTTATCGGCCCGGGGGTAAAGACGCCGGGGATTGTCCAGTACAATGCCTGGATGATTGAAAACGCCGCCCTCGGCAGGCCATATGAGTGCTTTGTCACCGAGGACGCATATAGTCCCCTCACCTACTTCAAAGATGCCATCCACGCCACATTGCTGCTCTATGAGGCACCCGGGGAGAATATCAAGACGGTCTGTTATAACATCAGCGAATTCTCGCCGGCGCCTACGGCCAAGGAACTGGAGCTCACCATCAAGAAATTCATCCCCGACCTCAAGGTCACCTACAAGCCGGACCCGGTGGTCATGGCATTCCATAAGAACCAGACCATGAAGACGATAGATGATAGCCGGGCACGTGAGGAATGGGGCTGGCAGCCACTGTTCAACAATCTGGAAGACATGGTGGCCGACTTCATCAATGAGGTGCGCACCAGACCCGAGTTCTACGGATTGGCCTGAAATTAATTAGCGTAGACCCTTCTCCGCCTGCTTGGCAATCAGATTGACCATCATCTTGGGCAGCCAGCCCTTGACTGCCTGCTGTGCCATAGCAAGCCTATCGTAGGTTGTCCTGGTCTCTTTGATTTTCTCACCTTCAAACTCATAGGCACACATAGCCAGGATGGTTGCCTTTTTGCCCCCCATGGTACCGGTTATCTCATGCTCAAAAAAGGCCTTATTTCCCTGGACAATGATGCCGTTACCGCATTCCTTGACTTTGATATCCTTCATCTGGTCGTACAGGCATGCCGTGTAACGTCGTATCTCATCTTTGCCTCTGAAAGTGCCACCGGGGTTTACCCAGACGCCATCTTCAGCGAAGTAGGCGAGCGTCTTCTCCGCGTCACCATCCGACATAGTTTTGACGAACTCACGCATGATAGAGGGGATTTTTTCTTCCGGCATTTCATTTACCTCCTTTATGAACTAAATAAAAAAACGCCAGCAACCACACTTATACTGAGCGGTACCGGCGCCTTCATTTGCACCATTCACCTCAACCAGTTCTTAAGGTAATATCACCACAGGTGTCATTAATTATAGCCCTAATTCAGCTATTGTCAATATCTTTATAATTTTTTTCAATCCGCCATGTGCTGAAAACACAATGCGGGGAAACAGCTACCATGTCCCCATGGCACAGCCATCTTTACGCGGGTCAGAGCCGGCAATAAGCGCCCCGTTCTCAGGATGCACCATGATTATCTGCCCCCCGCCGAACTGCTGGGAGTAGGGGTCGTTCAGACGGGCGACACTGTGTCCCTTTTCCGCCAGTGCCTGGAGGATGTTGTCCGGAATCCCCGGTTCAAAGACACATTCATTGCTGGCTGAAATATACCTGAACCTCGGCGCGTCCAGCGCTGTCTGCACGTCCATGCCGAAATCGATGATATTGAGCAGCACCTGTACCTGCCCCTGCGGCTGCATGAAGCC
>Ga0180009_10002299_pt1 | contig 22579 bp, 23 predicted proteins | sample OS_PC_MetaG_FD_123537 | JGI IMG/M metagenome (GOLD analysis project Ga0180009, IMG submission 123537) | Groundwater microbial communities from the Aspo Hard Rock Laboratory (HRL) deep subsurface site, Sweden - OS_PC_MetaG | ecosystem: Environmental > Aquatic > Deep subsurface > Groundwater...
AGCGTCGGTGTGGGAAAGGGTGGATAACGAGTGAAAAACGGCTGGGAAGTCCCTATACGGGCGCTTTGTAATGATTTTTCTTGATTTATGCTAAAATATAACGATAATTCTCGTATCGTAATCGTTTTTTCGGGGGAAGCCATGGTTGAAAATGATCAGGATAAGTCGACCTATAGACTCGCAGGGTATGCGGCGCTCATTGAGCGGTATGACCTCGATGTCATCCCGAACTGTCACAAGTCCCTTGTAACAGCCAGCGGAATCCACCGAATAAACTCAAGCGGAGCCGTAATCGAGGAGGTCTACCCGTCCAAGTATTGGCCGGGAGACACGCTGGGCGACCATCTTGAATTCGCGCTCAAGTATGACGGGACGAATCTGGCGATCCTCGCCAGCTTGTTTCAGAAGGCACCGGAAGAAGATCTCCTTAAATATGTCCGGTCCAAACCGACCGGTAAGTATGCCAGACGATTGTGGTTTGTGTACGAGTTCCTGACCGGCAAAACGCTCCCGCTGGATGACCTGAAGCGGGGCAACTACATCGACCTGCTTGAAGCGGATGAATACTATACGCTCACCTCGGCCCGCCAAATTCGACGTCAACGGGTCAACGATAACTTGCTGGGCAACAGCCGATTCTGTCCAACAGTTCGTAGCACTGATATTTTGCGTAACTTCGAAACGGCCGACTTGCCCAAGCGATGTCGGCAAGTGATGGCTGGCTATTTCCCGGAATTGTTGAAGCGGGCGCTCGGCTACCTTTACACCAAGGAGACGAAATCGTCCTTTGAAATCGAACACATCCGACCCACCACAACACGTACCGAGCGCTTCGTGGCGATGCTTCAACTGGCTGAACAAGAAGACTTTTGCCGCAAAACGCAGTTGATCGAGGTTCAGAACCGCATTGTCGATGCACGGTTCCGCGATTCCGATTACCAGTTGAGGCAGAACTACGTCGGCGAGACGGTCGCATGGCAGAAAGAGAAAATCCATTTCGCGTGTCCGAAGCCGGAAGACCTGGCCGACCTGATGGAAGGCCTGACCGCCGCCCACGAGCGCATGAACACCGGAGGGGTGTCCGCAGTAATTCAGGCAGCCGCCATTGCCTATGGATTCGTTTTTCTGCACCCGTTCGAGGACGGCAATGGTCGAATCCACCGCTTCTTGATCCACAACATTCTTGCCCGACGAGGCTTTACACCCGAGGGCGTTATGTTTCCCATCTCAGCGTCCATGCTGAAAAATCCCGCCAACTATGACGCCTCACTGGAAGCGTTTTCCCGTCAGCTCATGCCCCTGTTGGAATACTCGCTCGACGAAGATAGCCGTATGACCGTTCATAACGATACGGCCATATGGTACCGCTATATCGATATGACGCCCCAGGCGGAAGCGCTTTTCCGTTTCATAGAACAGACCATCGATACGGAACTCACCAGCGAATTGGCGTTCCTGGCCAATTACGACAAGACCAAGAAAGCCATCCAGGAGATCGCGGACATGCCCGACCGGCAGATCGACCTCTTCATTCGCTTCTGCCTCCAAAACAATGGGCGACTCTCCGCACGGAAACGCGCAAGCCACTTCGTTTTTCTATTAGATGAAGAAGTTGATCAAATGGAAAAAGCCGTTCAATCTGCTTACGGAGACTCCGTCTTATAAGTGTTTTCGAACATGTTTATAATGGTTTAGAACATGAAATACAAGGAGCTGCTTATAAAATACAATCTTTTATTAAGCGAGAATAGTCGCTTAACGGAAGAAAACAATAGATTGAAAGCAGAGCTTGGGATGACGCAATCCAAGCCCACTAAAAATAGCATTACAAAAATAATTGCAGAAAAGGCCAAACTTGATGACGAATCAACTGATGGCGCCTCATTTTTAAATGTAAACAACACATCAGATTCCATCTCAAAGATCAAACTGTTCATGTCACGCTTCAAGGGTCGTGATGATGTATATGCGAAGCGGTGGGAAAGCAAAAAGAAAGCGACATCAGGATATTCACCGGTTTGCTTGAATCAATGGCAGGATGGGTTATGCGGCAAGCCAAAGATTTCCTGCACGAAATGCGCCAATAAATTTTATGCCGTTTTGGATGAACATGTCATAGAAGACCATTTGAGAGGGAGTATCGTAGCCGGCATCTATCCAATGCTACGGGATGAAACATGCTATTTTTTGGCAATGGATTTTGATGAAGCAGACTGGCAAAACGATATCTCAATGGTGAGAGAGGTTTGCACCGAGTTTAATATCCCTGTCGCTGTTGAGCGATCGCAATCCGGTAATGGCGGACATGTATGGTTTTTCTTCGAAAATCGGATATCCGCTACGTTGGCCAGAAAGTTCGGCACCGCCCTGGTGACCTTTTCCATGAACAGAAGACATGAAATCCGTTTCAAATCGTACGATAGATTGTTCCCCAACCAGGACACCATGCCCAAAGGCGGTTTTGGAAATCTGATTGCATTGCCCTTTCAAAAATCGGCGAGAAAAAACAACAATAGCGAATTTGTTGATGAAACCTTTGAATCCTACTGTGATCAATGGGCGTTTTTATCATCGATGCAAAAGATTTCTGAAGATCGTATTGAAAGTCTTATATCGGAACTTTGTCATGGTCATGAACTGGGGATTTTAAAAATCGATGAAGAAGAACCGCAAAAACCGTGGGAAACGCACAAAGTCTGTCTGCAAAAAAGCGATTTCCCACAGCAAATCAGCATCGTGAAAGCAAATATGCTATTTATTCCAAAAGCGGCTATCTCCCAAAGGGCGTTGAATCGTCTAAAAAGATTGGCTTGTTTTAAAAATCCAATGTTTTACAAGCAACAAGCCTTGCGATTGTCAACCTATGGACGCCCAAGGGTCATCTCCTGCGCGGATGAAACAATGGATTATCTGTGTTTGCCGAGAGGGTGTGAAATTGACCTATGCACTGAATTAGAACAACTTGGCATTAGTGTTTCCTTTATCGATAAAACTAATGGGGGCAAAAAGATAGATGTCAACTTCAATGGCCATTTGAGAGATGAACAGCCCTTGGCCCTCGCACACCTTTTGCATCATGATACCGGAATCCTGTCAGGGACAACAGCCTTTGGAAAAACCGTTGTGGCCATTAAGCTGATTGCCGAAAGAAAGGTCAATACGCTTATCTTGGTTGACAAGATCAGTTTACTGTCACAATGGAAAAAACAATTATCGCAATTTTTAATCGTTAATGAACCCCTGCCGAAAATGGCTGATACAACAGGCAAGAAACAGGGGAGAAAGAAAAAAGTTGATGTCATCGGTCAGCTGGGTGGGGGAAAAAACACCCTAAACGGCATTGTGGATATTGCGGTTATGCAATCAGTAAGTCGACTGGGAGAGGTCAAGGATTGTGTTAAAGACTATGGGATGATCATTGCCGATGAGTGTCATCATGCTCCGGCTTTCAACTATGAGAATATTTTAAGAACCACAAATGCCAAATATGTTTATGGCCTGACAGCGACACCCACACGAAAGGATGGCCATCATCCGATTCTGTTTATGCATTGCGGCCCAATACGGTATCGAGACAATGCAAAAAAACAAGCAGAGAATCGGCCTTTTGACCATTATATCATTCCACGATTTACGTCCCTAAGAGTTCCTTTGGATAGTGATGAAAAAGATGTTTCTATTCAGGAATTATATTCTGAAATCGTTGAAAACGAATTTCGGAATCAGCAGATTGTTGAAGATGTACTAAACAGTTATCAGCAAGGGAGAAACTGCATTGTTTTATCATTGAGAACCGCTCACATCGAATTGCTTGCGAAAAAATTAAGAGAAGAAGTTCCCGACGTTGTGATGCTAATGGGGGGTATGGGCACAAAGACGACCCGGTAGGTCTTTAACCGCATCACCGATACGCCTGCTGATAAAAATCTCATATTAGTGGCCACAGGTTCTTTTATCGGTGAAGGCTTTGACGAACCGCGTCTTGACACCTTGTTTTTGGCCATGCCGATATCATGGAAAGGCACTCTGCATCAATATGCCGGGAGGCTTCATCGGCTGTTTGAGAATAAAAAAGAAGTACGGATCTATGATTATGTGGATATCCATGTAAAGATGCTTGAAAGAATGTATCAAAAACGGCTAACAGGGTATGCCTCCATGGGATACAAAGCCAAAGGTGAGGATATAATGTCATCGCCTTTGGATATCATTTTTGATAAAGATAATTTCTTACCAGTGTTCACCCATGATATCGTCAGTGCGAAAAAAGAAATTTTGATCGTAAGCCCGTTTGTCAGAAAAAGACGCACATTGCAAATGGTACAACACTTAAAAATTGCATTGGACAAAAAAATCCGAGTAATTGTTGTGACCAGGCCGATAGAGGATTTTAAAGCAAAAGACCGGATTGCTTTGCAGAGAATGCTGGACACAATAAAAGATAACGAAATAAGTGTTGTTTTCAAATCCAATATTCACCAAAAATTCGCCATCATGGATCAAAAAATAGTGTGGTATGGCAGTGTCAATCTTTTGAGTTATGGCAGCGCTCAAGAAAGCATCATGCGTATTGAAAGTCCCAATATCGCCAATGAGTTGATTAAAAGTATAGAAAGCCCATAAAGTGATGTAAAGACTGCGGATATCCCGGTGCAGCAACTCTTCCCGCACCGGGGCAAGGCGCGCCATTCAGCCGCGGCCGTCCTCCATGCCGAAGCGGTCGTAGTTCTCGGACTCGTGCAGGCTCCAGGTGATCACCTAATGAGTTTTCGTGGCCTTGAAATCAAGAATGTCGCGCACCGCAATCGCTTCGGCCGTTTTCTCCGATAGCGCACTCGATGGGCACGCGCACCATGAAAATGGCCGTCATCCAGTTGGCCACATAGACATGGGCATCGAAAAACCGTCGCATCAAATCAGCCGGATTGCCCTTGAAATCGCCCCAGTTGTATTCGTTGATAAAACTGACGGGCGTAATGTGCGCCCGGGTCGAAAGCGAGCGCAGGGCCGACGTCTCCTCCGATGTCAGCGGCCTATCGATGGCGAGAAACTCGTAATACTGGTATTCACACTTGGCAGTTTTCCTATCCGCGGCAGTTGTTGCAAATAATGCAACAGGAGCCTCCCGCTTCAACTCACCGGTTTAAAATATATTTCCAGGATGCCGTGAAATGACGAACTTATCCCTTTCAAATAGCCTGGCTCACGCCGTTTTGCCCGCAAAGCTGGTCGAGCAGTTGTTGGTACTCAGCGGATAACTTCATTTCTTCTCCCCTCGTTTGCCCTCCCGACGAACTGTCAAATATTTTTTGACAGTTGCCTCCGGCACCAGCTCACCCTCCTCGTAAATACTCTGAATGTGATGGTTGATATTCTGGTTTGAGCTTTGAAACAGTTTGGCCATGAGCTGCTGGGTCAGCCAGACCGTCTCATCCTCCAGGCGCATGTCAATTTTGACTTGGCCGTCTTCCGCTTCATAGACGAGAAACTGGCCCTTGCCGGAATCGGGGCTGTCAGCAGGCACCAAGTTTTTGCTCATGATTGCACCGCCTCCTCCAATACCACCTGTGTGCCTTCGATATGAGTCGTATGGTGGGCTTCCAGCACAAGCGTCCGGTTGCCCATTTCGCGGACCCAGTTTTCAGACAGCGTTGCCGCCTCCAGAAAACCTCTTGCCCGCTTGATGCGGGTCAGACCAGCAGTAATCTGGTTGGTGATCGTGAATCTGGGACCAATATATCCGGTCATAATTTCCCTGCTTCGAGAAAGCTGTAATAAGCCTTCCGATTGAAAACGATATGATCGAGGAGTTCGATACCCATAATTTCCCCGGCTTGTCGGAGCTGAAGCGTGATATATAGGTCGGCCTCAGACGGTTCAAGGTTGCCCGCCGGATGGTTGTGGGCCACGACAATGCCGGAAGCGCGGTCTGCCAGCGCATCGGCAAAGACCTCCCGCGGATGAACCGGGCTACGGTCCACCAGGCCGATGGAAACGACTCTCACGTTCAAGACTTCATTGGCACCGTTAATGGTGATGCAAAGAAAATGCTCTTGCCTGCGGTCGGCGAAGTGCCGGATGAGAGGTAAAACATCCGAAGGTGTCGTGATCTTGAGGCCTTCGGGCTTGATCCGCCGACGGGCATATTCAATGGCCGCCAGAACGAGGGCGGCCTTGGCCTGGCCGATCCCTTCGAAACTGGTCAAATCGTCAACCCGTACATCGAGTCCCCTCTCGTCCATGACCCGGGCCACTTTGCCCGCAAGGGTCATCACGTCCATCCGGGGTGAGCCTTTACCCAGCAGGACGGCAAGCAGTTCCTGATCGCTGAGCGCCCCAGGCCCTTTGATGAGCAGTTTCTCCCGCGGCCGGTCGTACTTCGGAATCTGATCAATGGGCTTAGGCATGCGCACCTCCGGCAACCGATAGATGATGTTGGATAACCGTGACGGACATAATGTCGAAAATACCACCGGTGTCGGTATATTTTATATCAGCCAGTTCGTCATATCGGCCGCGATCGGAATAAGCGTGCTGGATCAGGCCATTTACCTGGATGCGATAAGCGCCATCCAGATACACCCAATCCTCACGATGGGCGCGAACAGTGGATCGTATCCCGGTATCCTCCGCCTTCTCCTCTGTCACCTCCTTGATGTACAATGCTTCCTCATCGGTAATATCGAACTTGGCGCGTATCGTCGCGATAATGTTCTGCACCGACACTTTTTTGGGGGGAGGCCCCGAACTTTTTGTGCCCTTGCTCGGTTTGAGTTTTACTGTGCCGCCGCCATGGACCTCGCCTTGGAACTGGACAGCCGCCTTGATCACTTGAGTCTGGCGGATTTGCTTCATCAACTCCGATACGCTGCCCTGTTTGATCAACTGAGGACCGACATATTCCGCGAAAACTGCAAATTCCGCTATCTCATCAGAATAGGTAAAAAAGCAGGTCAGAAAATGGTAGCTCTTAACAAAACGGGCCAGCAGATAGACAAAGTTCTTTCGCTGATCCACATCAGGCATTTTGTCCTGGAAACGCTTGCGCAATCCATTCACAGTGAACTGCACCTGGGCGTCAGTCCCGATCTTCAGCAGAGAAACGACTTCATGGGCATCCTTTTGCGTGAATATGTCAAGGGTGAGGATTTCCTGGTACAGTCTTGTGCACTGCTTGTCGTCCGGATCACCCGGCTCAAAGGGGGTGCCTTTGCGGTATTTGGCAAAGGCCTTGAGAATGGCTTTGGCGTTGTTTGTAAAGTCCACCACAATGACTTTCTCTTTTCCCTCGCAGCAGCGGTTTAACCGTGAAACGGTCTGGATGGCGTTGCGGTCCATAACCGGCTTGTCAAGAAACATCCCGGCCAGAAGCGGCTGGTCGAACCCGGTCTGGAATTTGTTGGCCACCACCATGAGGCGGTAGTCCTCTCCCTCGAACCGATCCTCGATGAGCTCGCCCGATTTAAGTTCGTTCATGGCGTGTTCGCTGATCGCCGCATTGGTCTCCGGATGGACAAAGTCGGAGAAAGCATAAAGGACTTTGTAGTCGACATTCCTTTCCCGCAGCTTTTCCTTGATGATATCAAAGTAGCGCAGTCCGGCCACCCGCGAACTGGCGACAATCAAAGCCTTGGCCCGGCTGTTGATAAGCGGCATAACGCTTTCTTCAAAAATGCGCAGCATGACCTCGGCCTTGTATTGGATCAGGCCGTCATCTTTAAAGGCCACATTCTTGAGGACCTTGGCCACCACCCCGATGGGATAGAGCTTTTCTTCTTCAGGCTTCGGCACCACGGGGCAATGCAGATGGTAAAGCGTCTTGTAGGAGATGATACTCGTTGCTACATCCACGATATAACCCTCGGCAATGGCCTCGGCCTCACTATAGACATCGAATGGTTGACCGAAGAGGGCCACCGTGGAAGGGGCAGGGGTTGCTGTGAAGGCGACAAAAAGCTGGTTGCGATCGTGTGCGCGAATGATTTTGGCTATTTTTTCTTCCTCATCCTCTTCTGCCAGGTCCTCATCGGGGTCCTCGGTATTACGGAACGGCATCCGGATGGCAACCCCCATCTTGCCTTCCTGGGAACGGTGGGCCTCATCGATCAAAAAAGCCACCCGGAGCTTCCTCAGGTCTTCATTCTTTCGGATCTCCTCCAGCACCCACTCGAACTTCTGCTGGGTGGTGACGATGATCGGCTTACGCTCCTGGAGAAAGCGCGGCAAATCCGCCGACCTCCGGGCGAGACCGACCACGTCTTTCAGGTGGGTGAAGTTTTCGATCTCGTCCTTGATGTTTTTGTCCAAAGTCCTGCGGTCCGTAAGAATGAAGATGAGGTCCGTCAGCTTTTCCGTCGTATCCGCCTTGAAGATGCTGTGCAGGCGGTCGGCCAGCCAGCAGATGGACAGGGTCTTGCCGCTGCCCGCCGAATGGTGGATCAGATATTTCCGGCCGACGTCGCCTGTAACCCCAAAATGGGCCAGCACGTCATCGGACACCTTACGCACCATACGGCTCTGGTGATACCGGGGAAAAATCGTGAATGCCTTACGCGCGGACCTGTCCTCCTCGGCCTCGCGTTTGGGCACCCGGACGAGAAAAAAGGAGAGTGCCTCCAGCAGATGTTCCATGGACAGCACTTCGCGGTAGAGAAACTCCACCGGGTATTCTTTTCTATTTTTGGTGATCGCCTGATTGGTCAATCCGGTGTTGTGCCAGCGGAAGTTTTCTTCCCGGCTCGGGTCGGTAGCGGCCATGACGTCGCTGGTGTCGGCCGCCAGATACAGAAAGGGATGTTGAAAAATTTGGTGCCCGTGGTCCCGGGCCGCAAACTGGGCTACTGCATCATGGATGGTCTGGTTCTTTTCGTGCTTGACCTCCAGGGCAACGATGGGCAGGCCGTTGAGAAAGAGGACAAAATCGATTTCCTGGTGGGTCTCGCCGAAAGTGAAATGCGGACGGAAGGTGATGCGGTTTTCACAAAAAAGCGCATTGGCCACGCTTTCACTGGACCGGGGCCCGGGGTAAAACAGCCGGAATTCCAATCCCCGCACCTTGAGTCCGTGGCGCAGCAGCATCCACAGGGGCGTGCGCCGCAACTCGGAGCGGAGAGCCTTGAAGACCTCGTCACGCGCGTCCGTCCCGTAATCGGCGGCGAGCTTATCCAGAGCATCCTTCTGAGTCGCCTTGAGAAAAGCCCACAGATGGTCCTCGGCAATAAAGTGCACCGTGTCCGTGATCTCGGCCTGTTCCAGCACGGGGTAGTGGTGCTCGCGAACCAGATAAGCCGCGATGTGTTCCTGGAAAGTGATCTCAGGTGCTTTTTTGCGCGCCATGATTCAGCCTTTCCTATCATTCATCAGAGCATATTGCTTATTCCTGCCATCAATTCCCGATCACCTGGACCATGCTTGCAGAATTTCCAAACCTCTCAGTTCCGGACTTCCGGCCATACCTCCAGGCTGGATAACCATTCACGAAAATGTGGACACTCCCGGCGTATGGCATCAAGGCCGATTTCGAGAATCGCCAGGGCACCCATTAGTGGTTTTTGGTAAACTTGCACCAATTGCTCCACACGTTTGGAAGGGGCCGTGACCGGGGAATCGTTGATCTCTTCCGGAGAGGCAAATTCATCCCGAACCGCTTGAAACGCATCCGCCAGATCGGGTCGTCCGATACCCCGGCTGAATCGTTCACAGTCGCTGAAAAGTAACCCCTCGAATTCATGCATCATCACAAAAGGAAAGAAACGATCAGGATGAAACCCCGCACCCATTTCCCCGCAAATATCCGCTGAAAGCGCGCTTTCCACTGTGAAAGCCTTTCGGGCAAACGCTAACGAGCCTGCCGCCTTGCGACCGGGCCAGGCCCTGCCCCCGGTTTGCGGCAGCCCGTAATAATCTACCATGGTGGTCACCAGGCAACCGGCATCTTCCTTTAGATGTCTGATAATATCGCCTCGCACACTGCTCCAAGACCTTATGCCGCCGCGGCGGTCCCGCTGGCGGGCATTGCCCATAAGACGTGCTCCTACCTTCGTATAGCCCTGTCTGTAAAGATGAGGGCCAAGGACCTCGTTCACGAAATCTTCCTCAGTTTGTCCTTCCACATGGATCAGCAGTCTGGCCATGGATCATTCCCTTCCGGGGCGTCCGCCCAATTCATTTTTTTCCCAGAGTTGACCGAGGCTGTAATCTTCGAGCCAGCTTGACAGCCTGGTTGAATCAAGTCGTGTAAAATGCGTTTGGCCTTCCACACGGTCAGCCACCAGCACATCCTCCGGCTGAAAATGATCAAGCAAAAGCGACGATTGCGTTGATAGAATCACCTGGGTCTGTTGGGAAATCTGTTTGACCAGTGAAGCCAGAAGCGTGATGGCATGGGGATGAAGGCCCAATTCCGGTTCATCCACCAGGATAACAGACGGGCGGTATACCTTGGGCTGGAGAAACAGCGTCGCCAAAGCAATAAAGCGAAGGGTGCCATCCGACAGGCTGGAGGCACCGAAATATTGGTCTGAATTTTTATGCTTCCATGCCAGGCGGATCACCTCTTCATTCAAAGGATCGGGCTTAAGCTGAAAGTCATCGAAAAAGGGCGCAACTCTCTGGATGGTGCGACGGATCAGGCTGTATTCAATCTCGTGTTTTTTAAGCATCAGATACAGAAACGCCGGCAGGTTGGAGCCGTCTGGTCTCAGAAACTCGTTGTCGTTGAGCTTGGCGGTCTTTCTCAAGAGTGACATGGCGCTGGTATCATGGACATGGTAAAGGCGCCAGCGTCCTAAACGAAGCCGCACCCAGCTTGCTATTCTTCCGGCCTTAGGATCGCTGATGCCTGCTTCCTGGCCGCTTTCACGCGATCCGAGTGAGTCAAGATATGGTTTCGGATATTCTTTGTTCCAAAAATAGGCCCTTTCATCCCAAGGATACAGGCCGTCATCGGAGGTGGGTTTAAGTCTCAATTCATACTGGTTCACCTCTTGGCGGAATGAAATTTTGATATAAATTTCATTCGTCAACTTTGAACCAAAGTGCAGTAATTGTTCTGCACCACCTGCCTTGCGCACGTAATCATTTAATCGACCTTCCCGGATCTCATGCAAAAAAGAAAATACACCGATAAAGTTGGATTTGCCCGAACCATTGGGGCCTATGATCAGATTGATGGGGCCGAGCGCCAGATTTTCCACCGAGGCGATGCTTTTAAAGCCTTTGACCGTGATATAATCGAGTTCCGGAGTGTTTGGTGTATTCATTGTTATTTCGTTCTCCATTCATTAGGCGCTTTCTTTTCTAATCTGGCCAAATCCGCCTCGGTCACCCGCCATTGCCCAGTGACACATTCGTGGATCAGGGATTTGCGATAGGCAAGGAGGGTGGTGATTTGAGCCTTGATGGACATCCTAAGGGAGTTCAATTCCTGTTCTTTTGCATCCAAAAAAGCGGCGATCTCTTCCTGCTCTTTCTTTGATGGAAAAGACGCAAAATTGGTTCCAATCCTTACATAGTTTAAATTGAGCTGCGTGCTAAGAACGGCGGAACGTAGCATAATGCTCTTCATGGCTCGCATTAGGTAATAGAGAAAATTGAGATCAGTATGCGGACCTGGGATCAGCCCGACCATGCTGTCAGGAAAACAGGCTTCAAAATCGAGGATAGCTACATCGCCGATATTTGCCGCAATCGACATAACAAGGGTTCCTCGTGGAAAAACCTTGCTTACAATCAGGCCTAGTTCATTCAGGGTCTGGGAATATGATCTGATGTATTTAAGGGCTGCTGTGATGTCGCCGGTTTGCACAAATGGATATTCGCCATTATAGAAGGCCGGGTCATTTCTTGGACGATGAGTGAACTTGCCTCTAACAATCTCGCATGCTCGCTTGATCTGCGTCACCTTCCAGTGCGCAGGGACTTCGGGTAGCCAATCCATACCCGATTGTTTCAGGGGAACGTCAGGCCTCAAGCCTTGCGTTACAGCCATATGCACAATTGTCTGTCCCAGCCTTTCAAGAATTTCGAGCTGACGGCGTTTGGTGGCCACCGCCGCATCGATCGCCGAGCAACTCGCATCCAGATACACCGTGATCTTCTCCTGCTCCACCCTTGAGGGGATGGGCATTAAGGCCGATCTGAACGAGTATTGCGACAAACCAAATCGGGTCACGCCTACCGCTTTTGCTTCATATTGAGCCCTGAACTGTTTTGATGCGTGTAGCCATGCAAGGAAAGGCCCGTGGACACGTTTCACTCTCGGGCGAATCATTGCTAGATGGTAACCACATACAACCCCAGGCAGTTCCTCTTCGACAAGCGATGAAATTGCAATATCGTCCGGAGTTTCAGAGTCCTTGGTAACAAGCACGTCATCGCGCTGAATCTGGAAGTTCTTTATTTCTCGACGATCTGCGGACGCCTCCATAAAATCAATGGCCCCGGTGATTTTGTCGTTTTTGTAAACGTCCACATAGTTGCAGAGGAGGACTGGCAATTCTTCGTCAATTGTATGCTTGTCTACGTTACTGAAAATCACGTCGGCCACCGAATCGATTCTGCATTTATCCCAGGCAGTGGGTAGGGTATAGGCCCACGGTGCGAGTTGTTTCGTTTCATTACTTTCTGTCATGAGTTAGCCAACCCCAGCAACAACTTCTCTGCCTCCTTCTCCAGCCGCCAGAACTCCGCCAGCAACTCCTTGGCCTGGGTGGGCGGCTGGTAGCGGTAGAAGTACTTGTTCGGCAGGATCTCGTAGCCGAGCTGGGGGTTGTCGTCCCAGCGGATGATGGGTTTTGCGATCTCGCGATTCAAAAAGCTCTCGATGTCCTCGCCGTAAGGGAGGTATTCGCCGTCCTTCACGTAATGGCGGTGGGTCCATTCCACTTCGGTTGAAAGGGATGCGAGAAAGGCTTTAACGGCTTTGTTTTTGGCCTTCGCATCGGTGATGTCTTTTGTGAGTTCGCTAAGTTCCCGTTTGAAGGCCTTTTTCACGGCTGGATCGAAGATTTTCGTGAAATTATCCTCCAGTCCGAGGGTGAAGTTGACCGTGACCTTTCGGCCGGTATCCGGTTCCGTGAGCGCGATTTTGAAGTCCAGATCGCTGGTGTAGAACTCCTGCTCTTTTTTGATGTTTGCTGCAGTGAAGGCCTTTTCGTAGGGCTCGGTGACCATGGCGGGCCGATCGTTCTCATCGGTCTGCCAGAAGACCACGCTGACCTTGTGGAAGGCGAAGTCGGTGGTCGCAAACAGCTTCACGTCCTCGTCCCCGTAGCCATCCTCCCAGCCGTTTCGGTAACGCTCGGCAATCCATTCCCGGTGGGCGTCGGTGATCCGGTGGCGCTTGTTGCCGAAAGATTTGGGCTCTTTTTCGAACTGTTTTCGGGCGTCGATAATCATCACGCGGCCGCGATGGCTTTGGGGCTTTTCGTTTCGCAACAGCCAGATGTAGGTATAGATGCCGGTGTTGTAAAAGAGCTGGTCGGGAAGCATCACGATGGCGTCCAGCCAGTCGTTTTCCAGAATCCAGCGTCGGATTTCACTCTCGCCGGAGCCGCAGTCGCCGTTTGAAAGGGGTGAGCCGTTGAAGATAATGGCGATTCGGCTGCCCCCCTTTTCGGGCGGCTGCATCTTGGCGAGCATGGTCTGCAAAAAGAGCAGTGCCCCGTCATTGGTGCGGGGCATCCCGGCCCGGTAGCGCGTCTTCTTGAGCTTCCTGGCCTCGGTCTCATAGCCGTCCTTGCCGCCCCAGGTGACGCCGAAGGGCGGGTTGCTGAGCATGAAGTCGAAATGGAACTTTCCCTCGGGAAGCTGGTCCCCCGGCTCCCGGCTGTGGCGATCGTGGGGAATCAGGGAGTTGCCCAGAAAAACCTTTGCCTGTCGGTCGCTCTTGATGAGGAGATCGGCCTGGCAGATAGCATAGTTGGTGGGCGACATCTCCTGGCCGTGGACGGTGACAAATTGATCCACCCGGGCCTTTGTCTTCGGTGTTGCAGCACGGTCGAGCAGATGCTCCTTGGCCACGGAAAGCATGCCGCCGGTGCCGCAGGCCGGATCGTAAATGGAGAGGTGCTTTTTCGGGATGGGGATCTCCAGCAGTTCCACCATCAGGCGGATCACCTCCCGGGGGGTAAAGTGTTCCCCGGCCTCCTCGCCGCTTTGCTCTGAGAAGCGCCGCAAAAGCTCTTCATAGACGTAGCCCATCTCCAGGTTGGAGAGCCGGTCAGGTCCCAGGTCAAGCTCCTTGTACTGGTTGAGTATGGGTGCCAGCCGGTTGTTTTTCACCATCTGGCCGATAATGGCGCGGTAGTTGAAATTCTCTATGATATCGTCCACATTCTTAGAGAATCCATTGAGGTAAGCGCGAAAGTTCTCTTCGAGCAGGGTGTGATCCTCTTCAAAGACCTTGTGCAAGGTCCAGTCCGTCTTATTTGAAAAGGCCGACTGCTGGGGGTTCTGCTCCAGCTTCTTAACCAGTGCATCGATTTGTTGCTCGCTACGCTTGGGCTGCTTGGCTATAATCTCTTCTTTTTTCTCTTCGCGCCACTTGAGCAACACGCACTCCAGCCGCCGAATGACGATGATGGGCAGCACTACATTCTGGTATTCATAGGCCTTGAATTTTCCCCGCAGACGCTCCGCGGATTTCCATATTTCATTGGCCAGGTTATCCAGCTTGGGCTTGTCTATGGAAAGGGACATCTTGATTATAGCTCCTATGGGGCGATGCGGCCGCTCATTCGACGGCCCTGACGGTAAAAATCGCATTGGAAAACCGCGTCACAACGCTGACCGGTCCAACTGGCCCGCCTCCTGCATCTGTTCACAGAACTCATACAACTGGGCCCGGGCCAGTTTGGACGGCTTGGTCTGCCCATTTTCCCAGCGGTTGATGGCCGCATATTTCACTCCGCGCACCCAAGCCGGATCTTCCTGGCTCAGGGCGAGCTGCCGGCGGACTTCCTTAACCAATGAGGGGTAATCCAGGTGGATCGGTTTCATAGAATCTCTCAATGGCCGCCCTTGGCAGGGCCGATGCGGCGGAGCTTGCCCTGTTCCTGCAGCTTACGGATATTTCTTTCTATAGAACGCTCGGTTACACCAATCAAATCGGCCAATTCCGGTATGGTCAATTCCCCGTCCAGTTTCAATGCAGCCAGGATTTTCCCCGACGTTTTCCCCGACGTTTTTCCCGACGTTTTCTCCGAACCTGTTTCGGCTTTGCGGTGAACCGTTGCGGTAAACAGGCAACCGTCCCGGTCATCTAAAAAATCAATTTGCGGCCAGGCATCCAGCGCCCGTTTGATGCCTGAACCAAGCCCTCTGTAGGGGAGCAGCCCTTTCGCTATTGGAAAAGGCCACCATTTCCGAGGCAAGGGCATCCACATTACGAATATCCTTCTTGAATTGGAGACGACTGTCCTCTCCCTTGGCTGTGATGGTTTTCAGTTCGTATTTTTTCATTATGTCAATAGATGCGATTCTTTTTGCTCAAAGCAGGGTAATACTTGCTTCGATTCTTTGGTCTGTCAGCTTGATCAAGGGATTACCCCATAATTTTTACTTTCAAGATACCGTTTCAACAAGTCAGCGCCGTTATCGCCCATACTGCGCAGCAGCTCCTCGATTTTCTGCATGGCCAGGGGCGACGGTTTGGCGCGGCCGTTCTCCCAGCGGTTGATGGTCGGGAAGGTCACGCCGAGTTTGGCCGCGAATTTCTCTTGTGTGAGCCCCGTTCGGTCGCGGATCTCACGGACTATTCGGGGTATGTCAGCCTGGGCATTCAAAGCTTCTCTCCTTTCAGATCCGATAGGAACTGAGCCAATCTGAATTCATAACACGCGACCCATCAGATGATATATCATACGCTAAAAGTTCATTATGTCAAATGGTTTTCCGAGTTTCATAAGGTTGCCCTTGCGCAATCCCGCCATGGCGGGGTTAAACAAGCCAACGTGAAAAACGGAGAACGGGAGAATTCCGAGGCCGTTTCCGGCGGAATGGAAGCGGCCTCAAGTTCGATTTCCCCCTATCCGGATTATGGTGCACTGAACCAGACCAACGACATAAATTGTTTGTTTGACAAAAAAATGACAAAAATCTAAATAATGAGTTCTCCATTAAAAACCGCTATAAAAACAATTAAAATAGATTAAGTTGCTTTTTAGCCCCTAGTTCTTTTGTTTTCTTTTTAAGTACGCGGTTGACTTCTTTAGTTTTACCAAGTTTTTTCCATATAGAGACTGCTTCATCGAATTTGTTCATTCTTTCATAAACCCTTGCTATCCCTTTCTCATCACCAATTCTCTTATAGCAGCGAATAGAATCCTCATACACCTTCGCTTCACGATAATGCTTTCCCGCTGAACCAAAGTCGCCCGATTCTTCATAAATCTGTGCCGCAAGTCTGAAATTATTATATCGTCTGCATACACGTGCCGCCTGTTCTATTTCACTTTTATTATTCAGGTAATTCACCACTTTATGATAATGCCGTTTACTTTCAGTAAATAATTTATAGTTACATTCTTTGACGTCGGTGTCTTTTAATATATTTTCATATTTATGCTTATCATACATGAAAAAGTAGCATGCAAGGAGGTTGTCGTCTTGTTCTTTTTCGGCTTTCTGTTTAATGGTTTTTATGAAAGAGTCTAAAAATTCGGGCTTGGTATCTCGATAGGTCCGGGATTTAAGAAATTCAAATATCGTATTATAATGTTTTACCTCCAGAGCAAGATCCGTGAAGGACTTTGGCAAATCTTCATAGACAAAATACTTATGAAAGGAAGAAAGAAAAATACTGATTTTGCTCAGTATTTCTTGGTTTTCGTCTTTCTTTAAAAGGATTCCAAAAAGTTTCAGAATAATATCTAAATAATCCCGATCATCAAAAAATCTCTCCCGAGCTTCATGGTATCTTGAAACGAGAGTGTCAATAAAATCAGGAGAAACAGCTAAATCTTTTTTTGTATTTAAATATTTAATTCCATATTCCGCCTTATCGAATTCTAAGAAGTAATTAAGGGCTTCTTCATTTTTATCCATCTTTAAGTATGTTTCATAGATTCTATCAACATCGCTGATTGCCTTATATCTTACGATTGCCTTGTCAAATAGACCCTCATTAAAAAAAGATTCCGCGGCCTTAAATAGGTTATCCGCTCGGCGTTTATTATACCCACCATATAAATCAATATACTCTTCAAAGATTTTTGTGACTTTATCCGTTTTATCTTCTCCATCGCACTTTTCATATTCCAATGCCGCCTCGTAGTGATTATTAAGTTTGAGGTAACACTCTGCCGCCCCTTCGTGATCATTTATCGCCTTGAACTCATCAAGGGCAATATTGTAATATTTATTTTCAAAAAAAATGGGAGCAGATTTGTCATGCATGGATAAGGCTGAATACCGGATAGCTGACTTTAATGTAGAACGTTTTGGGAAGTATTTTATTGCTTCTTCTAAAAGAACTTTTCTGTTTTCTTGGTGTATTTCCGCAAAATCCCTAAAACAGCCAATTGCTTTATCTATTGCCTTATCTCTTTCATAGAGAAGAGCGGCATTGTAATAGTCTTCAAGCTCTATATAACACGAAAGAAGTTTACTTTTGATTTTCAGCCTTTTATATAGCACCAATGCTTTATGAATATTCCCGGCCCTATAAAAAAGGTCCGCGGCCTTCTCAAATTGCCTTGCCTTGTTGTAACATAAAGCGGCTGAGTCATAGTTACTTGCCTTTTCAAATGCTTTAGCAGCCTTGTTATATCTCTTCTTTGAAAAATAGTATTCTGCGATTTTTTGGTTATTTCCCGCCTTATTCCAGTTTTCGAAGGCCTTTTCAAATTCTTTTAATTTTGACCACTCTTCTGCTGCTTTATTAAAATCTCCATTTTGTTCATATAATTTAATTCTAGATATCATTATACGATTTTTATTTTTCAGTTTCTTCCAAAGGCGGAGCGCATGCACAAAAAGGCTTGCTTCCTCGTAGCCTTCTGCGGCTTCCTGGATGTAACCGTGTTTCTCGTAAAGCTCTGCTGACGCTTTGAACTGCTTTTCTTCTTCAAAAGAAAAGGCCTTTGCAATTTCAGCCCGAGTAATGTTTCCTGCATTCTTGTAGCATTCTACTGCTGCTGGGTAGTGCTCACGTTTAAAAAAGTAATCACCTTGTTTATCCCATTCCTCTGGCGTAGAGACCCGCCGCCAAATCTCTGAGAGGATATCCCTTTCTCCGGTTCTGTAAAACAGATTATGGAATATCGATAGATCCCAAACATCATTAGTTGAGTCAAAGATTATAAGCGTGTTCCTGGCTCGTGTAATGGCGACGAAAAGAAGGTTTATCTCATGTTTTATGTGTGGATAATGTCTCTGGTCAAAATGGTTTCCGTCCTTTATCCGTCTCCAGATAGCGGCCGATTTCTTATCTGATGAGAACTTCCATAGAAAAACTGTATCAAACTCTAGGCCCTTTGCCTCGTTAATCGTAAATACGAGTTCCGTATTCAGTTCCTTTTTCAGTTTTCTCTGATCATTTTTATTTCGGACAAGGATTATCTGGCCTGCCCCTGTAAGATGAAGTCGGTCAAGGAGGTCTTTCTCACTCATACCTGTGAGAAGGAAGGGCGGTCTTCCATTGAATTTCCAGTCTTCTTTTAATTCTGAACCGGAAAGACCGATTAGTTGTTGTTTTAGATCCAAGAGGGCGTTGGAAAGTCTAACTATATTTCCAACACACCGAAAGTTAAGATTGAAATGATAAACATCAGGGACCTCAACGCCTCGCTCATAGAATTTGTTTTTGACTTCTTCCCAACGGAAACCGCTTGGATTGATAATTTGTTTTGGATCACCTGTAAACACGATGCCTTTATAGGATTTAGCAAGCCTGAAAATAAGGGAGATCTGTATATCTGCAAAGTCCTGTACTTCATCACAGACCACAAGATCATAGCGAAATCCGTTTGCCTGTTTATCCAAGTGATGAATAGCATGCCTGCAGAGGTCTATCTCATCCCATTTGCCCTGTTCCTCAAGCTTGTCTTGGTAATATTCTGCAATGCTGTAAATATCCTTTCTCTCAAAAAGAAAATTTGGTGCCCGCTTTTTACCGAGGTTTAAGTATTCCTGGTAAGTCAAAAGAGGGGCGGTAAAGCTTTTTGCTTTTTTTTCAATAATCTTTAGAACTTCACCCAGGATATACTTATGCTCATCTGCTTTAGGATCGTTCCCGTGGGTTATCGCCTGAACAAAGTCGTCAAACCGGGAATATCTGGTTTTCCTCTCCATAATTCGTTCAATTTTATCCATGACCTCAAGTCTTTTAAGCCCGAGAAGATAATCCTTTAGTTCAAACAGATCGTTTTGTCCCAGTTCATGTTGAATATAAGCTTGGTGCAGCTTTCTGTATCTTTCTAATGATATCGGTGGTTTTGCACCCTTTATGATAGAACGGATCTCTTCCCACACAAGCTCTGCATCATATTTTTGGTGGAACTTATGATTTCTGAATATGTGTTGAAATTCCCGTAATCCGACTTCGTTCTTTTTGTTGTAGCGAAAACCTGAACTTTTTGCGAAATCATAAAGTAAGTCGTGAAACACGTAAAAATCAGGTTTTATACCGGAACTGTCAAGTTCGGTGCAAGAAATAAGTCCGGAGTAAATTCTTTCAGAAAACTCTTTAAGGTATGGGTTGTATGTAAGAAAAAGGCGTTTTTTGTTTAGAAAATCCTTTCTTAAAAGATAGTATACAGAAATAGTTGTTTTCCCGCTACCGGCTGTTCCAGAGAGAAGTAGAGGGGGATCTATCTCAAGCACATTGGCCTGTTCAGAAGTGAGGAACAGAAATATTTCAAAGTTGTCAGAGTTTTGAGAAAGGAACATCCGTTCCCATTCCTCATCACTCAGGATAAGCCATTTTTGTGGACCGTAGTCATCAGGAGATTTTTCCTCAATTGACTCCTGACTAAAATATTCTTTCGGAAATTCATCAATCAAAACTTCCGGATAATCTTCAATAATTTCTGGTTCAAAACTGAGAAATGGTGCATTATCAGGAAATATTTTATGAACTGTCTTACTCACATCGTCATGCTTAACAATACCCCATATATATATGGCTATTCCTGCTTTATGTTTTCCAAGAGTAAATAAAATTCTGTCTGCTTTTGAAAGGCGTGCTTCAAAAATCACTTTTCCTGATGCACCCCTTAACTTTTTAACTCTCACTCCAGAATCCCATATCCCGGCCTCCAGAAACTCAAATTTCTCCCTAAGACGCCTTTTCTCTCTTTTGTTGAGGGTGACCATATGCCCTTTTAGGGTGTCATTTAAAAGTATCGTAAATTTATTTTTATCCATCGAAGTCTTTATCATCCTACTTTATAGGTCACATATTTGAGCTATTTCCATGATTAAGTATGAAGGTAATAGATATGGAATGAGTGCCTTAATGTCAAAGGTAAATCTGCTTTTAGTATGCTTCCCTTGTTTTCAGAATTGAATAGGGTGTTGCTACCGGCAAACGTTTTACCTTTGATTTGATTTTCTATAAAGTATCGGATCAGATTGATGAAGCTTAATGTTCTAGTGATCAGATGAGCCCCAAGTATCAACATCATTATCGCTAAATCTTTCTTCCACGGTTTCTTCAATTATAAACATTGTTTGGCATTCCATTTTCCAACCCCCACAATCCCCTCTTTGAGGGCTTCTTTTCCACATATCATTGGAAAAGAAGGACAGCGCCCCTAACGAACGGAAAACTTAATATATTTGAAAGCATTATTCCCGATGGGCGAGATCATGTCTCTTTTGGATTTGTTGCGGCAGGAATATGTGAAAGGCAGGGTAGTCGATAAATACAGGATCGGTAATGGAAATATCGGCTTGGTCTAAAGGCCGGAATCAAAAATCTTTGTTTTCATGATTTGCGGCATACCTTCAATACGAACCTCAAGAAGGGCAAGAGCGGAAAGGTCAGTTATTATGAAACTGACTGGCCACAATACCATGGCGATGTCCTTGCGTTATAACGCCGTTGAAAAAGATGACGAAAAGGATGCCATGGACAAGTTGGATAGGTTCTTGGAGCATGAGAATTGCTCCTATAGTGCTCCCGAGAGAATCAAGAGAAAAAAATAGGGGCTTAGATTCGCCTAAACCCCTATCTTTAAATGCATTTTGGCTCCCCGGGATCCCGCTGAAAGCGGGGCCGACCAAGTGGTTAATCCCTCTTGCAGCGGGACTCTACCAACTGGGCTTCAATCAAATGCTGGATCGCTTTTCTGTTTTTCCAGGATTTCAGCTGTTTCTCTCGACTCATGGCTTTTGATCGAGTGTCGAACCTGTCCGAATAGACCAATTTCCAGGGACCCCGAAAGCGTTTTGTAGTTTTGGAACCGCTGTATTCAGGATCATTATGCTGCCTGATGCGGCGAAGCAGGTCGTCAGTCGATCCAATATAGTATCGGCCTGTGGACTCCGATTGCAGGATATAGGTGAAATACATTGTAAAAAAAGGCAGCCTCGCGGCTGCCCATGAAATCTCTGGCTCCCCGGGACAGACTCCCTTCGGCTCCGCTCAGGGCAAGCTCACCCATGGACCTAATTACCTTATCTTAATCAGAGATAGTTTCTTTTCCCGGCGCCACCCTTAAATTTGACGCTCCCTTTTGGCTGCCTCATGCTTATCTTCGTGTAATTCGGAATAAAGCAGAATCGCCTGATGCTGTTTCACTCGGTGTCCCAGGTCAGTTGTTATACCAGTGTAGAGTTGACCTTTTCTGTCACAAATATATACATGCCACATTGGAAACTCATATAATGAAAAAGCCCAATCACGTTGATTGGGCTTGTATTATCTGGCTCCCCGGGATCCCGCTGCAAGCGGGACCGACCAAGTGGTTAATCCAGCTTGCAGCGGGACTCTATACCGCCTCCCGCGGCACCTTCGGCCGGCTGAGCGACTCTACGACCGATTCCCCGTTTTTTGATGGTCTTTTCTAATTTCATGGCCTCGCCGCGGGTTTGGCAATCTTGAGACCAAATGAGCTTCCAAGGTCCTTCAAAACGTTTGGTGGTTTTTGACAAGCGGTATTCAGGGTCGTTATGTTGGCGGAGGCGGCGATTTGGGTCGCTGCTGTGGCCACAGTAGTACCTACCACTACTTTCGCTTTGGATGATATATACCCAGAAAGCCAAGGTGAGCCGCCAATAGTCCATATAGTAAAAGGCCCAATCCTTTTGGATTGGGCCTGGTTTTCAGTGGCTCCCCGGGACAGACTCGAACTGCCGACCAAGTGGTTAACAGCCACCCGCTCTACCAACTGAGCTACCGGGGATCAATTAGATAGCCAAGTGGTTAATCCCGCCGTGGCGGGACTCTACCAATCCCGCTGAAAGCGGGACTACCGTGGATCAATTAAGTAGCCAAGTGGTTAATCCCGCTTGCAGCGGGACTCTACCAATCCCGCTGAAAGCGGGACTACCGTGGATCAATTAAGTAGCCAAGTGGTTAATCCCGCCGTGGCGGGACTCTACCAATCCCGCTGAAAGCGGGACTACCAAGGCA
>Ga0180009_10002300_pt1 | contig 22576 bp, 22 predicted proteins | sample OS_PC_MetaG_FD_123537 | JGI IMG/M metagenome (GOLD analysis project Ga0180009, IMG submission 123537) | Groundwater microbial communities from the Aspo Hard Rock Laboratory (HRL) deep subsurface site, Sweden - OS_PC_MetaG | ecosystem: Environmental > Aquatic > Deep subsurface > Groundwater...
CGTTGAACTGTATCTATTAAGCAACAACCGGTCATTTTTCGGTTGTTGTTTGAGAATTGAGGCGGGCTGTAGGCCCGTTGGAAAGCTATTCAGCATATGTCTTGCCATGAAAACCAGGCCCTGTATGTCATTGAACTCATTCTCGACAGGTGAGAAGCGAGGCTCGCAGCTTCGAGCATGCCTGTCTCCGAGGGCGGTCGTTGATATCGCCATCCCGGCGCTATCGAACCACTCCCAATCCGTTCAATCACATACCGGTCACGGACCCCATTAACTGAGAACAAGTGGCGAATAGGTACCAGGGCTGGTGAACCCTTGAGCCAGGCATCCTTCCGGAATGGTGGTTACCGGATTTTGCGTTGTGACATTGAAGCAATAAAATATACCAGGATAAAGGAAACGATGGTGAGGGGAATCCCGACGACAATTCCTCCGATAGTCATGGCGGCAAAGATTTTTGGTGTTTTTTCCAGCATGGCCAGGGCCACTCCGATACTCAGTTCTTCGGGAATCTCGAAGATCTTTTCCAGTTTCAGGATTTTTGCGCCGACAAAATAGGTGAGACTGTAGATAAAAGGTGCCGTAAATGGATTGGTGATGAATACTGCCAATGAGGCCGCTATTTTGTTCCATTTCAGGAAAGCGGCTAAAAACACGGCAATCGCAATTTGAAATCCCATGGTCGGACTCATGCTGACAAAAACACCAAGCGCAAAACCGAGGGCAATCTCTCTGGGGGTCCCTCTTATTTGGATAAACCGTTTATAAAACCGTTTTAAAAAATGGACTTGGCTCTCGTCCTTGTCTCGAGTATTCTTCATCGGCAAAATCCCTGTTATTTGCTCCGGTAAGACTGAAATTGATCTCCGCTTTTTCTCGATGGCGGGCAGCTGTTCACTGAAACTTAACCTTGGGTGCCTCTTTCGCTTCTTTCAGTGTTTCAAAAAATGGAGATTCCCTGAAATTGAACATACTGGCAATTATATTCGCAGGGAATGATCTGATGGCCTCATTATAAGCTTTAACAGCTTCATTGTATCTCATTCTTTCCACGGCAATTCTATTTTCCGTTCCAGCCAATTCATCCTGCAGGCGCATAAAATTCTGATTTGATTTCAGATCCGGAAATCTCTCAACGACAACAAGCAGTCGGCTCAGGGCGCCAGACAATTCGTTGTTGGCTGAAATCTTATCGGGGACACTACCTGCCCCCCCGACTTTCGCGCGGGCATTGGTTACTTCCACAAGGACGCTTTTTTCCTGGTTGGCGTATCCCTTGACGGTTTCAACCAGGTTCGGGATCAAATCATATCGACGCTGGAGTTGATTTTCCACTTTAGGGTAAGGAAGATTAGTCCCCCCTTTTCTGTACCTTTTTTGCCGATTCCCCAGGCTTTGTAAAGGCCGTTGACATAAACGTTGATGTCTTCATTCTCGCCGATTTCAGCAACGGTAGCGACAATAATCGCTGTTCCTGGTTTCTGCAAGACCTCCCGAGCCAGCATCTCCATTTTTGAGACACTGGCTGAATCAATAAATTTGGCAAAATCGTTGACCGCGCCCCGCCACGTTGGATATTTACCGGCGGCGAATGACTCGCAAGGCACCAGCAAAATTAATATGACCAGGGAGAGCCCGAAATATTTTCTGGTAAGATTTATCAGACGGATCATTTCATTTTTTTATCAAGAAAATAAAGACATCTTAGAAACGAATTTAGAATATCGCTGAAAGGGATTTGTCTGTCAAGATGGCAACAGAATTGGTCATGGCGGAATGGCTGCTATTCTTATACAAACCATCATGCCCCAGGTGGGACACAACTGGGTGACACAATGCCGGTTGTTGGTATTGAACTCGCCCAGCGACGGACAATTGCCTCTTGGATGTCCTGCCATAAACGATTTGACTAATGAGGCAAAGCATAGGAGGATATCTATCGACGTGTGATACGTATGATCACCAATTTGCCTATTCAGATTAGCTCAAGGAGTCCACATGAATCAGCCGGCATTTCCGGCCCCCCGACTGCTCGACAGGTTGCTCAGTGTGATCGAGCAGGAAATTGTGCCCCTCACCCATGAAGGGGTAAAAAAGGGGAACAAGGTTTTCGGGGCCGCTATCCTTCGCAAGTCCGATCTATCAACCGTCATCGCAGCCACCAACAACGAGACGGCCAACCCGTTGTGGCATGGCGAGATGCATGCCATCAAGCTCCTCTATGAGCTGCCTGAATCAGACAGACCGAATCCGGCGGACTGTATCTTTCTCGCGACCCATGAACCCTGCACGCTTTGCCTCTCCGCAATCACCTGGGGCGGGTATGACAACTTCTACTACCTCTTCAGCCATGAGGATTCCCGGGATGCTTTTCAGATCGGTCACGATCTGAAAATTCTGAAGCAGCTTTTCAAGCTGGGTCCCGGGGAGTACGCGCGGGAAAACGAATACTGGAAAAGCGTCAGTATCCGCAATATGATCGATGACTGTGAAGCGAGTTCCAGGGACGGTTTCTGGCAGCGAATCGAGGGTCTCAGGCAGAGATACGCTGAGCTGTCCGACATCTACCAGCAGAACAAGGGAAACAGAAATATCATCTTTCCCTGAGAAGCCCGGGTTGCTCCGGCCAGGAAGGCACAGGATCTCAGCGTTGGAGAGCAGCAGCGGGTCGAGATTCTGAAGGTGCTGGACCAAGGTGCCAATATCCTGATCCTGGATGAACCGACCGCTGTCCTGAGTCCACAGGCGTCCGACTCCCCGTCTGAAATCATCAATGATGCGGATGGGGAACGATACCACGGAATGACACAGATGCGTATAGAAATTCCAGGTATTTTCCGGGTAAGCCTTGGAACGATTGTACGTCGCCTGCTATCTGGAATCCGGCTTTCTGAGATGACGGTTTAGAAATTCCAGTACGATTTCCTGCACCTGGGGGGTTTCCAGCAATTCATGTTTATTGCTCAAGTATCCGGATGTGTAGACGACCGATCGACTCCCGTTGGTTTTATTTAAATAGCGCTCACAATGACCCCTGGTCCATCGGTTCTGAAACCATGGATCATTTGCGCCCACGAGCGTTAACACCGGTTCGCTGTCCGGGGCATGGATGCCTTCATACTCCGGCCACCCGGCGTGACAGGTCCATCCCTCAACAACCCTGGCATTCAATGATGTGCCTGGATCACCGGCATAAAAAGTGGCCGTGGTAATCCCGCCCTCGCTCAATCCCATCAGAAACATATTGTCTGCATCAACCCAGGGTAACGTTTTTGCTTTCCTGATGGCATAGCCGGCATCAAACTGCCGGATTCTAAGGGTCGCCCGGTAGAGAGATCCTCTATGGTTTTTTTCATCGCATGATTGGGGGTATTTTTCCCTGGCAAAGCTGACGGGGGCAATCACTGCAAACCCGTTTTCCGCCAAAAAATCGATTCTGCGACTCGTTCCAGCCCAGACACCCGAACAACCATGAAGGTATATGACCGTGGCCAGTCTCCTTTGCGGTGGAAGCGGTTTGTCCTTGAGATCAGACATGCTGGTTTTCAGGATGCGGTCCTTGTCGAGGGGAATTCTGACCAGGGCCCCCAGCCAGGCTCTCTCCATTTCGGCCGGATTTGACCAGTCACTCTCGGACATCTGCGCAGGCGGTGTGAACTCTTTATTACTGTTGTGAGTCCCGGCCCCGCCAGCGTTTTGTATGGCCGAAAGCAAAAACAGGATTATTAGAACGCTTAGGCAGATGATCTTTACTGGAGGTTGTCGATATTTGCTAAACATACTGTTTTCTGAATGTTCGGGTGTATCTATTCAGCTATAGACGCTAAGACCTGTATGTCATTGAACTCATTCTCGACGGCCATCCATGTTCGAAGCTGCGAGCCTCGCTTCTCATCTTCCGAGGGCGGTCGCTGGCATCGCCATCATGGCGATGCTTAACCACTCCCAATCCGTTCAATTACACACAGGTCTCAGCTTCTGCTCAGATAAAGTGGTGAATAGTTACGTTCGGGTTTTCTTTTAGTTGCAGTGCCGGATATCCACAGGTTGTGCCAGGAGAAAAAAAACACGGGGTTCAGCAGTGATCTCGGAATACACCGGCAATTCAAATCCAACGGAACACAAAGTGCCTTTCTCTGGAATGGCCTCCGCAGGAACATCCCCCGTTCATATCCCGGCTGGTTGTTACGCTATCCTATTTGAAAAAACACAAAAAATCCACCATGTCTCGAAACACCGATTGCTATCCCCCCATGGATACAAAATAGGTCGCCTATTTTTTTCTTGACTTAAGTATAATTTAATTATATTAATTAAAACGCAACAATTCGGTCCGGCTTTTGTCTTTGGTGCCGTCTCTCATTGGCGGAAAGCCCGGAAGTTACGCCGGAAAGAGCCCGGCAGGGATTCACCATGGGAATCTGCCGGAAGCGGATGTGGCTGGTTCCCAATCCGTTCAATCACACACAGGTACCAGCTACCAACGCAGAAAAGTGGTGAATAGTTTCTGACAACACATAACAACGGAACGATGGAAGCAGATATAACGCTGCTGGAGCATGACAACCGCAAAAGCAGCAACAGGATCCTGTTTCAGCGGATCCTGCGTCAAAAGACAGGTATCGTGGGTGCTTTGCTGATTTTGCTGTTCCTGTCGACTGCCGCTTTTCCCGGTCTTTATGCCAAAAGAGATCCGCTGGAGATGGATAAAAAACATCGCCTGGAGTCACCGTCCGACCAGTTTCTGATGGGGACCGACGAGTTCGGCCGGGATATATTCAGCCGGGTGGTGCATGGGTCCCGCGTGTCTCTGCAGATCAGCTTCTTTACAGTGATGCTGGCCAATATCGGCGGGATCGTCCTGGGGTTGCTGGGGGGCTATTTTGGTGGTGTCAGAGACAATATCATCATGCGGTTCATGGATATCATGTTTTCCTTTCCGTTTATTTTACTGGCGATATTGATTATCGCCATCACCGGACGGGGTATCTTCAACGTGATCATATCGCTGGCTGTCGCGTACCTGCCCTATTCGGCGCGTATCGCACGGGGTGCGGTGATAGCGGTCAGGGAAAATCAGTATGTGGAAGCGGCCAAAGCCTCCGGGGCCAGCGATCTGCGTGTGATTGTGAAGTATATTCTGCCCAATATTTCCGCCCCCATCGTGGTGTATGTCACGATGAGCTTTGCCTTTGCCCTGCTGGCCGAGGCCGGGCTGCAGTATCTGGGGCTGGGTGCCAGACCACCGACGCCCTCGTGGGGTCTGATGCTGAACGAAACCCGGGGGATAATCGAATTTGCGCCCTGGACCGGTATTTTCCCCGGGTTGGCAATCGCCCTGGCCGTAATGGGATTTAACCTGTTTGGCGACGGGCTGAGGGACTTTCTTGATCCCAAGATGAAGAATTGAGGCGGGTTTGGACAGTTGGCAAACCGAACCATCTTTGGAAACATCATTTTGGGCTGGTTTCTTTAAACAATCTTATTGAAAATAAAGGAGTCGCGTCATGAAAAGAAGAACATTCTGGTCCGTCATTCTGGGCATGTTATCGGTCCTGATTCTGGCAGTCAATGTCTCCGCAGCGCAACCCAAGCGAGGGGGGACGCTGGTATGGCGGGTGGGTGCCGAAACGGCGACCCTGGATCCCCACCTGGCCAATACCCTGGGCTCCACTGAATTGCTCAGAAATATCTACAGCACACTGCTGCGCTTTGACGAGAACGCCGCCATCGTACCGCACATCGCCAAATCCTGGAAGGTCAGCGCTGATGGCCTGACCTATACATTCATCCTGCGTGACGATGTATATTTCCACAATGGACGCAAACTGACGTCGAAGGATATTCAATACAATATCGAGCGAATGAAGGATCCGGCGACCGGATCCCCCCGGGCGGCCAGTTTCAGCCTGGTGGACAAGATCGAAACCCCGGACGACACAACGGTGGTGATCCGGTTGAAGGAAACCTTTGCGCCTTTCCTGGGCAGTTTTGCCGACGAGAATGCATTGCTCGTTCCGAAGGAGATTGTGGAAGACAACAGCATCACCAAAAAGGCGGTCGGTACCGGGCCCTTCACGATAGAGAAAATGGTGGCGGGGGATTATGTTCTGTTGAAGCGGAATCCCAGGTATTTCATCCAGGGGAAACCCTATCTGGACGAAATCAAGCTGAAACTGATATCGGAAAACTCGGCCATTGCCGCTTCCATGCGTTCCAAGACCATTGATGGCACGAACGTCTGGGGTGCCATGTACAGGTTCTTTGAAAAAATGAGAGATATCCGGATGCAGGATGTCCCGGTCTATTCCTGGGCGATGATGGAAATCAATACCTCCAAGCCCCCCTTTGACAATCAGAAACTGAGACTGGCCCTGGCATACGCCATTGATCGCCAGGAAATTATCGACTCGGTCATGCTGGGGAATGCCAAAATCACCGCCCCCCTGCCGGAAGGAATGGTCGGGTATGCAGCGGACTGGAAGTCACTGGCCGGATACGAGGTCGACCTGGAAAAAGCCAGAGCCTTGCTGAAGGAAGCCGGATATGAGAAGGGGCTCAAGTTCCAGCTGAAAACATCCACTGCTTATGCGCCCTATGTGCCCACAGCCCAGGTGATTCAAAGCAACCTGAAAAAGATCGGGGTCGAGGTTGAGATCGTACCCATGGAATGGGGTGCATATATCAAGGATATCACCAGTCTGGACACCTGGACGGTCTGTTTCCATTCATTCCCCTCCTATGGCGCCGATCCGGATAACTACCTCTACCGGTTCTTTCATACACAAGGGCCATGGAATATCGGATTCAGCGACCCGGTGACCGACGAACTGCTGGACCTGGGACGTCAGGTGACCGATGTCCCCAGCCGCCAGCTGGTCTACCGCCGCGTCCAGAAGCGCCTGGCGGAAATGGCACCGGTGGTCTATACCTGGCGGACCCGGCTTTCCTATGCCCTTCAGCCCTATGTCAAGGGGGTTATGCTCGGTCCGGTGTCAACCAACTTTGACAGTGCCTGGCTGGATAAGTAATTTCAGTGGATCTCAAACAATCGAATTCGGCATGTATACGTATATTGCCCGCAGACTGATACTGACCTGTTTTATTCTGTTCAGTCTTTCCATTATCCTGTTTATCTCCATTCATGCCATTCCCGGCACCATCGTGGAAGTCATGCTGGGTGTTGAGGCGACCACGGAAAACGTGGCCGCCCTGGAAAAAAAGATGGGATTGGATAAGCCCATCTTTGTACAATACCTCAAGTGGTTGTCCAACCTGGTGCGCGGCGATCTGGGCGATTCGCTGCGCACCGGAAGGCCGATTTTCGGCGAGATTCTGCAGCGGCTGCCGGTAACGTTGCAGTTAACGCTCTATTCCATGATTATTTCCATATTCATTGCCATCCCGATGGGAATGATCAGTGCCGTCAAGCAGAACTCCCTGGTCGATCACCTGCTGCGACCGATTTCCATTGTGGGGCTGTCGGTCCCCAGTTTCTGGTGGGGTATTTTGTTCATCATCCTGATTTCCTACTACATACCCTCTTTTTACTCGGGGGGGTACGTCAGTATTTTTTCCGATTTCTGGGGCAATTTCAAAGCTGTTTTCCCGCCCTCTCTGGCCATGGGTATTGGCATGGCTGCTGTCGTGACCCGTTTTACCCGTTCCAGCCTGATCGAGGTGCTCAAGGAGGATTATATTGTGACAGCACGGTCCAAGGGCTTATCGGAATTATGGGTCGTGGGCAAGCACGGTATGCGGAACTCCCTGATTAACATTTTAACCATCATCGGACTGCAGACAGCCTCATTACTGGGGGGCGCGGTTCTGGTGGAGGTTGTTTTTTCTTTGCCGGGGGTCGGCCGGCTGGTGCTGGATGCTGTTTTTCAAAGGGACTACCCCATGGTCCAGGGATCCATTCTGGTTATCAGTTTTCTTTTCGTCATGGTGAACCTGGTGGTGGATCTGCTCTACGGGTGGTTGGACCCGCGGATCAGATTGTCCTGAAGGGGGAAATCAATCACAACATCGAACCAGTGAGGCCCATCGGTCCATGTCAAAAATTCTGGAAGTAAAAGATCTGCAGGTTCACTTCAACACCCTGGAAGGCACGGTCCATGCGGTGAATGGTGTCAGCTTTGACCTGGAAAAAGGTCAGACCCTGGGATTGGTCGGGGAATCCGGCTGCGGCAAGAGCGTCACCGCCCTGACCATTCTGCGGTTGATCCCTTCACCACCGTCCTTTATTCCGGGCGGAAAAATCCTGCTCCACAACGAGAACCTGATCGACCTGCCCATCAAGGACATGCGCCAGATTCGGGGAGCCCAGATCTCCATGATTTTCCAGGAGCCGATGACATCTCTGAATCCGGTGTTTACCATCGGGCATCAGATCGCCGAAATTTTCCATATCCACCGCAAACTGGAAGGACAGTCCATAAAGGAAGCGACCATCGAGGCGTTGCGCAAAGTACAGATCCCTTCCCCGGAAAAACGTCTCAAAGAATACCCCCATCAGCTTTCCGGCGGTATGCGGCAGCGGATCATGATTGCCATGGCACTGGCCTGTAATCCGGAAATCCTGATCGCCGATGAACCGACGACGGCCCTGGATGTCACCATACAGGCCCAGATACTGGACCTGATGCTGGCCCTGAAGGAGGAAATGGAGACGGCTATTCTGATGATTACGCATGATCTGGGGGTCATTGCCGAGACAGCCCAGCAGGTAGTGGTCTTCTATGCGGGGAAAGTGATGGAGAGCGGTGCTGTCCGCACCATTTTTAAAAACCCGTTTCATCCATACACCATCGGACTCCTGGGATCCATGCCGAAACTGGGACTGCGCAGCAGACAGGGCAAGCAACGCCTGCGGGAAATACCCGGAATTGTGCCGGGCATGTTCGGGTTACCGGCAGGCTGCCTGTTTGCGCCACGCTGTGAGCAGGTCATGCCCATCTGCCGCAAGCAGGCCCCGGAGTTGAGAACCCTGGAAACAGGTCATCAGGTAAGTTGCTGGCTTGACCACCCGACGGGATAGATATGTTATGACTGAAATTCTCAATGTAGAACACCTGAAAAGTTATTTTCCCATACGCGGCGGAATCATGCTGCGCACCACCGGTTATGTGTATGCCGTGGACGATGTCACCTTTGGCCTGGAAAAGGGGGAAACACTGGGACTGGTCGGGGAATCCGGTTGCGGCAAGTCAACGATCGCGCGGACCATCATGCGTCTGATCGAACCCACCGCAGGGAAAATTTATTTTGATGGCAATGATATTACCCATTTGCCATTGAAGAAAATGAGAGCGCTGCGGAAGCATATGCAGATGATCTTTCAGGATCCTTACGCGTCGCTGAACCCGCGCATGAAAGTGGGACAAATCATCGGCGATCCCATGGCCATTCATAACATCGCCTCCGGCCGTGAAAAGCAGGATCGAATCACTTACCTGCTGGAAAAAGTCGGCCTGAAACCTGAACACAGGGACCGCTACCCGAAAGAGTTTTCCGGAGGTCAGCGTCAGCGTATCGGTATTGCCCGGGCACTGGCCTCTGAACCGGTGGTGATTATCGCCGATGAGCCGGTGTCGGCTCTGGACGTTTCCATCCAGGCTCAGATCATTAACCTGCTGGAGGACCTGCAGGAGCAGTTTGATCTCTCCTATATCATTATTTCTCACGATCTGACGGTCATTGAACATATCTGTGACCGTGTTGCCGTCATGTACCTGGGGCGTATCGTGGAAATGGCGCCATATGACGTGCTCTATACCCGGCCGCTTCACCCTTACACCGAAGCCCTGCTGTCAGCGGTGACGGTTGCCGATCCAGACCACCGGAAAAAAAGAATCATTCTCAAGGGGGATGTTCCCAGTCCCATCAACCCCCCTTCAGGGTGCCGGTTTCATACCCGTTGCCAATATAAAACCGATATCTGCGAGCATGAGGAACCCGAGTTCAAAGCAGCGGGTAACAATCAGTGGGTCTCCTGCCACTTGCGATAATCAAAGAGGGCGTTTGTCACCATGGATCTTACTGAATATGCGCGTTTTGATGGTCTGGGGCTGGCAGAACTGGTCCGGAAAAAAGAGATATCCCCGCAGGCACTGTCAGAATTAATGGTGCAGGGGGTTGAAAAAATCAACCCCGGTATCAATGCGGTCATTGAAGTTTACAGGGACCGCATCAGGGAAGTGAATAAGCGGTTCATCCCGGGCAGACCCTTTTCCGGGGTCCCTTTTCTGCTGAAAGACGCCAGTGCCACCGAAGCCGGCCAGCGTCAGGAAACGGGAAGCCGTTTGAAACAGGGTTACGTTGCCGAAACGGATGCATTTCTGACCACCCGCTTCAGGGAAGCCGGCGCGGTTCTGCTGGGTCGGACGACCTGCCCGGAAATGGCTTTGGCGGCAACCACCGAATCGATACTCACCGGGGCGACCCGAAATCCCTGGGATCTGGAGCGTATGGCCGGTGGCTCAAGCGGCGGTGCCGCTGCCGCGGTTGCAGCGGGGATCCTGCCCGTGGCCCATGGCAGCGACGGAGGCGGTTCCATCCGCATTCCGGCTGCCTGCTGCGGCCTGGTCGGGTTGAAACCTTCCAGGGGCAGGGTGACCTCCGGGCCGGATGCCGATGAGGGGATTTTCGGTCTGGCGCTGCAGTTTGTCCTCAGCCGGACCGTCAGGGATACCGCCGCCATGCTGGATGCCGTGACCCAACCGGCACCTGGTGATCCATATGTGATCAGGCAGCCCCGACGCCCCTTTATGCAGGAGCTCCGCGGTCCCACCGGAAAACTACGGATTGCCTATACGGCTAAAAGTTGGACAGGCAACCCCGTAGACGCGGAAATAGCGCAGAGTGTCAGAACAATTGCAGGTATGTGTGCAGAGATGGGGCATCATGTCGAAGAGGCGATGCCGGTTATCGAACTGGAACCCTATTACCATGCCCTGAGTGTGATGTGGGGCTCCTATCTGGTTGCGACCTGCAACCTGTATGCGGAATTGATGGGGCGTGCCGTTGATGCCCGCTACCTGGAACCGGTAACGCTGGAGATCTACCACTCCGCCACCGACTATACCGCGACCGATGTACTGACGGCAAAAGCTGAGTTAAACCGGACCAGCCGCAGGGTCGGACAATTTTTTCAAAACTGCGATCTTCTGCTGACCCCGACCATCGCCCAGCCACCGGCACCGCTGGGGACCATCCATCAGAACCAGCAGATATCGAGAGCGGACTGGTATGTCGGCACCTCCCACTACAATTGCTTTACAAACCTGTTCAATGCGACCGGTCTGCCGGCCATATCCCTCCCGCTGTGTCAAAGCTCGGCAGGGTTACCCATCGGTCTGCAGTTCGTCGCCGGGTTTGGGGAGGAGGCCTTGCTGATACGAATGGCCAGCGCATTCGAACAGGCGATCCCCTGGATTGACCGGAGACCACCCGTACATGTAAGCAACCCGTAGTCATTCCAGACCGGGGTGACCCGTTTCCGGAACGAAGTCCCTGACTGTTTTCCAAGTCAGTGACAACGGAATTTGATAAACGTTGTATGGTCGTCAGGGTTTATGAAAAAATCATTTGGACAGCGATAAAGCGGTTTCGTTAGACTTTTTGCAAAAACAACGGTTTTCTTTTGATCAATACCGGGACTATTTTATCGCTATTCACCACTTTTCCATCATTGTCGCCGGGTCAGCTTTTTTCAGCGCCGGTCACTGCTATGTTTTTTGCCGGTTTAACGATATTTCATAATTTCTTGCAGTAACATGGACATAGGACCCAGAATTAAAAAAAGTCGTGCGGCCAGGGGCTTAACGATTCGTGAATTAAGTGAGCGCGTCGGGGTGACACAATCTTATATCAGCCAGCTGGAAAACGATAAGGTAAATCCCTCCCTGGGGACCCTCAAAAAAATCGCGAACGCCCTGAATACCAATATGATTGAATTCTTTGAGAGCGATCGGGAAGATGACGATATTATTGTGCGCAAAAATGAGCGCATCGATTTCAGCTTTCCCCCCGGGAAATTCCGATCCCAGTTACTGGCGACGAATATCGCCCGGAAAGCGATGGAGCCGATTTACACAATTATTGATCCCGGTGGGGATACCATTGAAGCCTATCGACATGGCAGCAACAGCGAAGAGTTTGGGGTGGTCATCCAGGGAGAATTCCTTCTGGAAATTGATGGTGTTGAACACCACCTCTTCACCGGGGACTCTTTTTACTTTAAATCCAATCGTTCCCACCGGTATTCGAATCCGGGAAAAATACCAGCCGAAATTGTCTGGGTTATTTCACCACCATCCTATTGAACCCCGTGTTTCCGAAACACGACCTGCAGCATACCGTGACTGCAGGAAACAGATCAGGGAAACCGACCATGGAGGAACCAAAAAATGCTTACTGACCTGATGGCAGATCTCATACTGACTGCCGGCAATATCATCACCATCAATCCTGCATGTCCCCGTGCCGAAGCGGTTGCCGTCAAAAACGGGCGCATCCAGGCCGTGGGATCGGCAGCCGACATGGAACAACTGCGCGGACGGCAGACGGAGGTGATCAATCTCAAGGGACGCACCGTGGTCCCGGGATTCAATGATGCCCATAATCATATGATCAGCTTTGGGCTTAAATTGCAGATGGTTCTGCTCGATTATCCCCGGGTGAAGACCATTCAGGATCTGATTCAGGCGCTGAAAACGCGGGCTGCGACCCAGAAGCCGGACTCCTGGATCCGGGGGGCGGGATATGACAACAACAAACTGCCCGGTGGACACCATCCCACCCGCTGGGAACTCGACCAGGTCTCCACGGACCACTATATTGTGCTGCAACACACCTCGGGTCACATGTGCACCGTCAACAGCAAAGCCCTGGCACTCCTCGGTATCGACAAAAACACCCCGGATCCGGAAGGGGGACATATTGACCGCGACGCAAAGGGGGAGGCCACCGGTTTGCTCGAAGAAAAGGCTCAAAATCTGGTTTCCAGCCAGTTCTTTCCCCTAGCTACGGCGTCCATTGTTGACGCTCTGGGCGCAGCCAGCAGCCAGTATCTGAAGGAAGGGATTACCAGCCAGGGAGAAGCCGGCATCGGGATGCTGTCTCACCTTGAACTCCTGGGTTACCAGGAAGCGGTTCGACAGGGAAAGCTGAAAATCAGATCGAATTTAATGATCCTCGCAGAAACCCTGCTCGATATCGAGACCGGGGAGGGCCAGCCCTTTTTCGGCTTCCATCATGGTATCCGAACCGGGTGGGGTGACGACATGCTGAGGATCGGACCCATGAAAATGTTTTTTGATGGGTCCCTGATCGGAAAAACGGCCGCGGTCACGCAGGGCTATGCCGATGATCCGGACAAGCTGGGGTTTTATGCAGAATCGGAAGAGAAAATTCGTGACTGGATCATGAAAGGGCACCGCAGCGGCTGGCAACTGGCGATTCACGCCATTGGAGACCGGGCCATCGGCTTCATTCTGGATTGTTATGAAGAGGCCCTGACCGACCTGCCCAAAACCGATCACCGTCACCGCATTGAACACTGCGGGGTGTTGACACCGGCACTGATCGACCGTATCCGGAAACTGGGGGTGATTCCGGTCCCGCAACAGCATTTTATCGGAGAGCTGGGAGACGGTTTTAAAAGAGTTCTGGGACCGGAGAGAACCCGCTGGTGCTATCCCCAGCGCAGTATGCTGGATCTTGGCATTCCCATACCAGGCAGTTCAGACCGTTTTGTGGTCCAGGGCGCGCCTTTGCTGGGCATTCATGACGCCGTCAACCAGAAAACAGATTCCGGGGCGGATTACGTTCCTGAAGAGAAGATCACGCCTGAAGAGGCGATCCGGCTCTATACACTGAACTCGGCCCACGCTGTTTTTGATGAGCAGATCAAAGGCTCCATTCAGACGGGAAAACTGGCCGATTTCACCATCCTGGGAGCCGACCCCACAACCATCGCGCCCGAGGAGATTGCCGAGATCCCGGTTCAGGGCACCATTGTCGGCGGGAACCTCTGTTTTGAGAAAGGGTTGCTGTAAGGTATCGCGAAAAGATGAAATGATAGGAAACTGGTTTTTTGATGTCAGGCGGGTTTGGAATAGAAACACCACCAGGATTACAGCAAAAAAGATAGCAAACTGGGGAGGATTAAATATTTCTGAAATGATTTTTGGGCTGTCGTCAGACAGAAATCGTTTTCATACCAGTTTACCCCGGATTTGAAACACAAAGGCCCGGTCGCAGCAAATCCTATGAAAATGCTACTGAAGAATCACAGAGTAGATTCGGAGCACGAAGCGGCAGTCTCAGCGTTCAATGATTTTTTTGCATGGGATGATACACTCAATCCAGAAAAATAATTGAGTCACTGCGAAAAAATTTTGGTAACCAAAAAAACTCAAGCCACAATAAGTAGATAATAGATATTCTATTTCAGTTTTTAGGAAGGGTACGCGGTCATCTTTGATCACGTACCCTTTTTTTTTGCTACAATAATCCAAACGAAAACCAGTCAAATGAAAGTTCCTAAAAAACAGGAATTGATCAACTGGAGGCAATCTGGTGCAAACTAGAGGTAGAAACTGAGATATATCCAATTCAATAGAAAGAGAAGGAAAATGGTAGATATGATAAGCAAATATTTTCAACTCGTGAGGTGAAAAAAGTTAATTTGCCGCTATCTATTGCATAGAGGGGGCCTACAGGATTAATTAATCGAATTTCCTGTCCGTGCCATCAGGCAACCTCCCTGAAGTAATACTTCAACACTCCGCCGAACCGACTCCGACACTTTATTTTACCGGCTTTATCCTCGGAATCGATTTCTTGAGCGGGAAACAACTACCGATTGTCTTTGCATTGGTGATTCCCCTCTTTATGATAATGGATCGTGTATTCCTTCAAAGCTCTTTGTAAGCTCTTCTTGTCTAAAAATTAAATTCAGCGTGATGCATCATCTTCCGTGTTTTCGCAGCTAATTTTATGTCAATTTCCCATCCGTGGCTATCAAGCTGCTTTTCTATAGTAATATTTCAACGCCGTCTGGTCTAAATATTATTACCTCCCTCAATTCTTGATTTGAAGCTCTTTGCGGTTAGAATTTGACCATTTTCACATCCGTGTTACATATTTTTGAATTTGCGCACTTCAAGCATCGTCAATATTAACAATGGATAATCAAGAATGGAAGCCATGGAAGCGTTAACGTTAATCAGTGGGAAAGTGGAAAAGGAAATATTAAATCGGAATGAATACCTGGTCGCCGAAAATGAAATCCTGAAATCAAAAATAAAGGGAAGGATTGTTTTCAAAGACACGGAACGCATAAGACTTGCAAAAATGGGGAAACAGATGGGACTAAAAGCCTTAAGGGGCGCTGCATGCATCGTAAAACCCGAGACAATCCTAGTGGTATGTATCAAATTACTGAACGTTTAAAGTCGAGGGGGTTTCCATTCAAAACAATGGAAAACAGGATGTTTTCCCTCAAGTGTTTCCAAGAAACACTTGGCGTCCAGGGATGGATTCATGCGTGTTTTGAATGGGAACTCCCTCTAGGACAAGATGTGACGTTAATAGTCAATCTATTTGAAACAGTACACTAGGTTGGTATAGAAAACTCATCGCAAAGAAATTTGACGGATCTGATTTAATTATTTGATATTATTGGAGCAGACAGGGGGAGTCGCCCCCCCACCTACACATTACGAAGGTTTTCTATGCCTTTTGACGCTCCTTGTCTAGTATTTTAAAAAGTTAAATAAATACAGTAACTAAACCCTGAATATGTTAACCTCATACCATTGGGAAACGTTTTTGATAAGGTACTCACAGACACATTTAAGTCACTGCTCGGTCACTATACCGTCACTGAGATTTTGACAACAAATGATAATCGCATTCCTAAAATCCGATTTCTCTTGATTCATCTACTGTCCATGGATATACTTGGGCTATACAGTAATCTGATGGAGGCAAAATGCAAACGAAAATTCAGAAATGGGGCAATAGCCAAGGTTTAAGAATTCCAAAAGTAATTCTGGATGAAATTCAATCCACCGTGGGTGACGAAGTAGAAGTTTATTCTTACGAGGGCAAAATTATTGTTGAGCCAATCAAACAGATCAGAGGCAAAATCAGTTTAAAGTCTTTAGTTGAAAAAATACCCGAGAAATATAAGACACAAGAAATCGATTGGGGTGCACCGGTTGGAAAGGAGGAGTGGTAATGGCATATCTCCCTCAGAAAGGTGATTTTGTCATACTAACCTTCGATCCGCAATCAGGGCATGAACAAAAAGGCAGGCGACCAGCATTAGTTATCAGCAATACGCTGTTCAATCAACACACCGGATTGGCGATTGTTTGCCCAATAACGAACACCGATATGGATTTCCCTTTTCACGTCGCGGTCCCAGAAGATTCTTCACTCACTGGATTCATCATGGTTGAACAGGTGAAATCTGTTGACTATAAAAAACGAAAAGTCAAATACGTCGAGAAATCCTCAGATGTCACGCTGAGTGAAGTACTCAGAATTCTTGATGCCTGCATATACCAAGAAACATAATTTTAATTAACAAGCTCCTATCCGCAGTTAACGTTGGCTACGAAGACTTTCCCAAAAATAGCAATAACGAAAACTGTCCTGGGTAGGTTCGATTCCTACGTACCTCCGCCATTTTTTCCTATTATTTCTGATATTTGTGATTTTTTAATTAGCGAAAAAGGTTTAGCAAAAGTATAGCACCACTGCTATCCCTTCGCTATTGGCATGTTTAAAATCCCAAGACTCTCAGCACAACAATTCAACTTACAATATCGGGGATTTACTACCGTTAAGAAGATCTGAAGTCGGTTACGTATGATCAGCGCTTTTACTTCCATCCAATGTCAACGGTGTGATTTCCGACACCCATAGCGGGTCTAGGTAGGCCATTTTTTCTCTTTCCGGTTCCTCACCGGCAGTAGATGGATGAGATGAGATGATAGGAATTTGGTTTTAGCAGGTCAAGCGGAAATGAATCGGATTTGGAGATTTGGCATCAATATCTGGGGTTTTTGAAATAAATTAACGGTCTAAAACTGATTGCCAGGATGTTGTCAGGTTGGAATTATTGGTCTTCGCAGTTTTTTCCAGACTCGAAGCAGACGTAACCGCTCTTCGCAACCACGCTCATGACACGGGAAATGCTAACCCACAAGATCCGGTTGATCGGGTACTGCCCATCCGGTATCCTCGACGGGGATCCACACAATCTCCGGGGTATCTCTCTTCAGTGGCGGATCCCTGGCAGTCTCCTTTACAGGGATAAATTGCAGATGTGACGAGTGATATGCTTGAAAATGGGTGTAAAATGGTGGATGTTCCGGAGATTTGACACCTCTCAGTCGAAACAAGATGTACTTGACCATCGTCCATTTTTCGGTCGGAAAAATCCCGAAAAGCAATGTTGTTTGACATATAGACCAAATTCGAATTAAATTTAGACATAACTAATTTTTAGGGGGTATTATGAAGCTGTCAAACAACATCAAGCCAATTAGCTATTTAAAAGCTCATGCTGCAGATATCATTAGAAATATTGGTAATAACCAGGAGCCTCTGATTATTACCCAAAATGGAGAAGCCAAGGCAATCGTTCAAGACATTGAAAGCTTCGAAAAAGAAAGAGAAACAATGGCTATGTTGAAGATCCTCGCATTAGGAAATCAGCAGATTGAAAAAAGAGAGGTGATACCTGTATCGGAAGCTTTGGTTGGGATCAGGACAAAGAAAAGAGATACCAATGTCATATAAAGTATTCCTGACAAATGATGCGGTAAAAGATCTCGATGATATCTTCGAGTGCATTTATGTGCACGATAGTCCAGGTAAAGCGGAATATGTGCTCAATCAAATTGAAAAGGCAATTCAAAATCTAACAGCTTTTCCGGAAAGAGGCTCTTATCCAAGCGAATTACGAAACATCGGAGTAAAGCAATACCGCGAGGTATACTTCAAACCCTACAGATTAATATACCAAATAAGAAAAGAGACCGTTTATATAATGCTTGTTACAGATGGCCGACGTGATATGCAAACGCTTCTAAGTAAACGTTTGCTTGAGGCATAGCATATTTGGATTAAAATTTCACACCGTTTACATCTAAATTCCAGCCCAAATCCCAGACCGGTTTAGTCCTCTTTGTAGTTACCTTGAATGCACTTCCGTGAACTGGGACACACGAATTTTCCAGATAAAAATCTAAATTATCAAATAAATAGCCATGATTTGATAGAGTTGCAGCGAGTGCAGCAATAGATATGGAGAGTATTGGGGGTAAAATCGTGGAAGTGGTGCTTATTTTTCCCTTAGTCAATTGAAAGAAAATCAGAGTGCAAACAGGGTGCAGAATCAGTACACGATTCGGTACGATCCAGCACCCTAAAACTCAACAAAACTCACAATCTGCAGAAATCATTACTGTCAAAATAGGTTCGAACAACCATCTCATTTCTTAAAATCAGATGGTTGTTTGTTTAAATAAAGGAATTTGAAGAAAATGTCCGGGAGCAGGTTCTAAAAGGGCTATACTCCCTTTCCGGGGATGCGGCACCGGGAAAAAATTGGTTAGGACTTGACCACATCAGCCTTCCTTGGATCAAAAATTTCGATTTCTGCACTATCAGAAATATATTCGCTCCCACAGCTGTTCTGCAAAATCGCTTATCGGCAGGCATTGTACCCCTGATTCAAAGCGTTTAGGAAGGGGATCGTTGCTTACGATCAAAAGGTGCTTAAAGGTTCCCTCTTCAGACAGCTTGAGCAGGTTTTTTTGATCACGTGGTGTAATATTCTTTGAAGCTTTCACTTCTATGGCGGTATGGTCTGAAACGATAAAATCCACTTCCAGCTGATCACGGGTTCGCCAGAACGTTAAAACATCGTCTGTCCGATGGTAGGCGATAAAGGCACTTAACTCCAGAAACACCGCTTGTTCGAAAGCGATCCCTTTATCATTGGGATTAAGCTGTTTGATGCGGTTTATCGCATTACTGATTCCGCAATCGATGAAATAAAACTTAGGTGTAGCAATGGCCTTTCGTCTTTTGGCTCCTTTCCAGGGATGGATCATTTTTGCTAACAGGGTATCCTGGAGTATTTCAAAATGTTCTCTTATTGTGTTGGGATGAACCTGTGCATCGTTGCCAATCTTGGTAAAATTGATGACCGAGCCGTTACACAATGCACATGAAGACAGGAATCTTGAAAAGTTGGCTAGATTCCGTACATTTGCTTCCAGTTTGATTTCTTCATTCAAATAGGTGTCGATATAATCTCTGAGATCCTCGTATGGTTCCTCACTCAGGTATACCGATGGCAACCCGCCAAATGTCAAAAACCTGTCCAGATTGAAATTCCCTGCCTGCATAAGCTCATGAACGGTCAAGGGATACAGCTCTGACCGACGGGCTCTTCCCCCCAACATGTTAGCATTTTCACGCTTCAGCCGCCTTGCACTCGATCCAGTTAGAAGGAACCGAAGATTCCTTTGGCTTTCAATCAGTCGATGCACCTCATTGAGCAATTCGGGAATTCGTTGAATTTCATCTATAACAATCAGATTTGAAGGGCTCGCTTTGATCATATCCCAAAGTTCAGCTGGGCGATTCTGAAGTGTCAAATAGACATCTGAATTCAACAGATCAAAAATCAAGGCTTTTTTCGTCAATTGCTGATGAATCAAATAGCTCTTTCCGGTAGCCCGTGGACCAAACAGAAAGTGACTTTTTTTGCTCAGCAATAAGGGTAAATCCAGGAACCTTTTCAAAATCTTATCTCCTATTGTGTATTTTACCGTATAATTCATAATAGAAGATAAGATTTTACTTGTCAAGATTTCATGTTTTCCGGGTGTGTCAAAAAGCTTCAGGCATATGCACTGATGTGGTCAGGTAAAAATGGACACAGGGTTAAGCATATACAAAGGTTGGCAGCTAATAACCCAGTCAGTATAGAGATGAACAGGATGGCTACCGGGTTCCCTCTCACGATGAGTTGCGGCATGATAACGACCAGTTGCAGTGTCAATAGAAGATCCTGCAGACAAACATCAATCGTCTCGGCCATGTGATCATCCATATGATCTTTGGCCATCAGGGCCGAGCCAACACACCCCATAAGCTCAGGATACGGAGGGACAACAATTTTCCTGCCGGTCCGGGCTGCCATGGCCAGAGCCACGGATTTGTTGAGCGCCACTCCCCCCAGAAACAAAAGGTTCTCTCCGATTTGCCGGGCACCAGCGATCCGGGAGCAATAATTATCGGCAATGGAGTAGACCAGCCCGGCAATGACATCATTTTTTGTGGCGCCCTGCTGGAGCGTATTCCGCAAATCAGTGTTGATAAAAGCCGCACAACGTTCGCCGAAGGAGATGGGGTGCTTACTTTTGATTGCCATACTGCTGATCTCCTTCATCCCCACGCCCATATCCACAGATATTGATTCCTCCAGAAAGCTGCCGGTTCCAGACGAACAGCCCTCATTCATGGCGTAGTCAATGGGAATGCCGTTCATGAAGGAAATAAACTTGGCGTCCTGCCCCCCAATTTCAAACACTGTATCCACATTCGAAACCTCCTGGGCTGCGGCCCTGGCGTGGGCCAGTATTTCGTTGTAACTCAGGCAGTTCTCCAGATATACCGATACCATCTCCCGGCCCGATCCCGTGGCCGCCACCTGAACGATACGGATAACTTTATCACCGACCTGCTCCAGCAGGTTGTGAAGACACTGTCGAGTCGCTGCGACCGGATTTCCCAGTGTCCGCAAATAACAGGCAGCATCCACCAGGTTATCTTCAGTATTTAGAAAAACTACCTTGGTGGTGGTAGGGCCGGCATCGACCCCCAGGATATAGGAACCCTTCTCACGGACTGATGTCGCCTCAAAGCTTCGAACCCTGTAACCCAACAACTTCTCACTGGCGCTCAAGGGCTTCATCCGGTCGAAACCAATCGGTGATTGATTCAACCCGTTATCGCCCGGCACGATGACGGGATCCTGAGTAGACTCAGCTGCAAACAGCATGGCGCCAAAGGCCTCCAGATAGTGTCTTTCGGGCAGACAGACGATTTCACTATTTTTGAAAAAACCTTGAATTATTCAAGAAATAATTCGTTTTTTGAGACACCGCCCGCAATGACGATCTGGGCGATTAGCCACTGGGCTGCTTCAACCATCTCGGATACTTTTTTGGCCAGGTCATATACCAGGGAGTCGGCGATGTCTCCAGGAGAGCACTGGCCTTTGTTCAACTTGTGAGTAGCGTCCAATTTACAGTGAACCGAGCAACGCGTGGCCAGTTCAACCCGCTTCCCTTCCACGGCAGCCGACAATCCCTCTTCCAGGGACAGGCCCATACGCTGAAACTGCTGGACGATGAACTCTCCAGTCCCTGCAGCACATTTGGATGAGGAGATGATATTTCTCACCTTCCCCTCTCGCAGCGGAAAAACGCTGAACGTTTCCCCTCCGAGGGAAAGCAGGATGTCCGGCTGAAGTTGGTTATGGTCAAGTGCTTTCTCCAGGCACTCTGCCTGGGGTCGATAGGGAAGGTTGAAAAAGGCCCTTGCAGCCTGTCCCGTAACAACAGCACAGGAGTCTATTGAGGATTTGTGGTCGGACAGAATTTTTTCTATCGTATCACTGGGATTGCCACCATGGGATTTGATTTCTGTTATGATTTCACCAGAAGCGGTTTGGCGAACCCATTTTACAGTCACTGAACCGATCTCGATTCCTTCAAAATTTACAGTCCTTATTATATATTATATAATCCGGGGGCACCAAATTTGTGTGGGTATGATCAATCTGTCATTGAACTCATTCTCGACGGCCATCCATGGCCGTCTTCCGAGGGCGGTCGTTGACTTTGCCATCCTGGCTTCGTTTAACCACTCCCAACCGGTTCAATAACAGACCGATCATACCTTCAAGGGTACCCACATGTTTTTGGTGCACCCTATAATCCTGGAAAATTGTATAAGAAGCAGCATTGAGGTACCCTAAGCCGCCACCGAATAATCTTTGACAGTAGCTAGTGATCGTAAATTGCTTTTCCTCTATCAGACAAAACGCATCCCATTTTTCAATGTTGGTAAATATCAGGCGCGATTTACATCGATTTTCGAAGCGTCCGTCTTCGATGGTGAAACCCGGGCAGTAAATTCTCGACATCAAGGGCGGCAGAATTATTTTAACAGACGGATTTATCGTTCACATAACCTCCGGATCCGCTAAAAACAGTTAACTTAGAAAGGGAATACTTTTTTCACCCCACGCCATTTTTGTCTGTAATCCACTGATCCATTACAATCCAAAAAATATGTTAAAAAAAGTAATTGTTTTAAAAGCGAATGAAGCCGAGCTGATGATTTTTTACTAAATGAAGGGTGTTGAGAAAAAACCGGCAAACGCTTATTATTCCTTGCTTTAAACGGAAGAACCTCTATAATGGTATTATGATACCCATAAATATCATATAATTAACACAAAAATAGAGGTTCC